>Ga0163152_10000317_pt1 | contig 86279 bp, 79 predicted proteins | sample OliLakLV19MP8IB2_FD_148635 | JGI IMG/M metagenome (GOLD analysis project Ga0163152, IMG submission 148635) | Freshwater microbial mat bacterial communities from Lake Vanda, McMurdo Dry Valleys, Antarctica - Oligotrophic Lake LV.19.MP8.IB-2 | ecosystem: Environmental > Aquatic > Freshwater >...
GCTTGATAATATAAAGTGATGTTTAACAAGGTTTTCTTACGACTGTCGTTTATAACCAAAACTATATTGCGTGCGCCCGTAGCTCAATTGGATAGAGCGACAGCCTCCGGAGCTGTAGGTTGGCAGTTCGACCCTGCCCGGGCGCACCAACAATTTACCGCGAAACCTTTCATGAAACTGACCGGCATTTTTAATATTCTCATCGCTCTGATGGTAACCGTCTGCCTTATTGCCGGCGGGGTCTGGGTCTACCGCTGGCTTGAAGAAGTGAAGGTGCTTCGAAAGGCCGTGGAAAGGCTCTCTGCAGATTCGCGGATCGCCGAAGTCATGGTGACTAAAAGCGAGTTCAATGAGCAGACCCAAAAGATCGAAACCACCATCAAATTTCTTGAATTTGATGCCCATGAAAACGCTCTTCCGCCCAAGTATTTTACTTTCCAGGGAAATATCATCCAGTTTCAATCTCTTGTGATCCGTTTCAGCGACGACATGATCAAGGGCGGTGACCAGCTTCGCGGCAAGAGCGCGTATCTTTTCCTCAAGGCGTTCGTCCTCGACGGAGAGAAAACCCAGGAGTTTAAAATCACGGAGACTTACGAGGTTCCTGAAGGTTACAGGGTTTCTGAAAACCGCTCCGAATTTGAGGACCGCCTTTGGAAGGATTTCTGGAAATACGCTTTCGATCCGCAGGAAAGATCACGGACGGGAATCAAGAACGCGCAGATCGAAGCTCCCGGCTCCTTATTTCTGCCCGGAACTATCTATACCTTGAAAATCGAGCACGACGGGGGGATCCGCATCGACGCGAGGCCTGTGCCTGAGATCTTAAAGGGAGAGAAGCTTTAGCTTTATGACAGTCATGGAAAAACTTCCTTCAGGACAGGGGCATTGCGGCGCAAAACTTTCCGATTACGATTACCCTCTTCCGGAAAATCTCATAGCGCAGTTTCCGCTCAAGGATCGGACGAGTGCCCGTCTTCTTCACGTGCCGAGAAATGAAGAAACTTTCTCCCACGGCGTATTCAAAGATATCGCGCCCTTTTTTAAAGCCGGAGATGTTCTTGTTCTTAACGATACGAAAGTCATCCCGGCGCGGCTTCTCGGCCGCAGATCCACGGGCGGCCAGGCTGAAATTTTTCTCTTGAAGGAAACGGGACCCTCTACATGGGAAGCGCTGGTTCGTCCTTCGGGCCGGATCTCGCGGGGCGCAGTGCTTTTATTCGGTGAAGAGCAGGATCTGCAGGTGGAGGTAATGGATGATCCCCAGCAGGGAAGCGGCCTCCGGACGGTCCAGTTTTCCGGTTTGAATAGTCGTGAAAAGATCTGGCGCACGGGCCGCATGCCTCTTCCTCCTTATATAACCCGCGAAGACACCCCCGAAGACAAAGAGTATTATCAAACCGTCTTTGCCGCGCGCGAAGGAGCTGTTGCTGCGCCCACTGCCGGCCTGCATTTTGATGAGGCTTTGCTCGAGAAGTTAAGGTTAAAAGGCGTTCAAATCACGCACCTTACCCTGCATACAGGCTACGGGACTTTCCAACCCGTCAATTTCGAGGAACTAAGCAGCCACGAAATGTTCCACGAAGAGTACGAAGTCGGTGAGGAAACCGCACGGGTTGTCAACGCGGCGAAAAAAGAAGGCCGGCGCGTCATCGCCTGCGGAACAACGGTCGTTCGTTCGCTCGAATCCGCCGCATCGATGGATGGCGAAGTTAAGGCAATCCGAGGCTCGACCAATCTTTTTATCTATCCGCCGCATGATTTCAAAATCATAGACGGAATGATTACTAATTTTCACCTTCCGAAGAGTACGCTGCTCATGCTGGTCAGCGCCTTTCTCGGATACGAAAAGCTTTTGCGCGTCTATGAAGAAGCGGTAAAGTCGGGATACCGCTTTTACAGCTATGGCGATGCGATGATCATCATCTAGCCTTCACTGGCCGGAGACTAGGAACAGTATGGAAATGGAAAAAGACCAGAAAGTATTCGGTTTTGAGGTTCATGCCCGCGACGCGAAAACACATGCCCGTGCCGGGAAAGTCATGACCGCTCACGGTGATTTTTTCACGCCTGCTTTCATGCCGGTGGGGACTCAGGCGACGGTAAAAGGTCTGTCTCCGAGAGATCTCGAAGATGTCGGATCTGAGATCATTCTCTCGAATACCTATCACCTTTACATAAGACCTGGAATCGATATAATCAGGCAATTCGGAGGACTCCATCGCTTCATGGGATGGAAAGGTCCCATCCTCACCGATAGCGGAGGATACCAGGTTTTCTCTCTCAGCCGCCTTCGCCGCATCGCAGAAGAAGGCGTTTATTTCAATTCTCCCTTTGACGGCAATGAAATCTTTCTCAGCCCTGAAATCGTCATGGACATTCAGGAAGCGATCAACAGCGATATCGCCATGATCTTTGATGAATGTCCGCCTGCCGTCAAGGACAGGGAAGTAATCAGCAAGTCCGGTGAGCTGACACTCCGCTGGGCTAAACGGGCTAAAAAACACCACCGTGTACCGCATCAGGCGCTTTTCGGAATCGTGCAGGGCGGGGTGTTCAAGGATCTGAGGCTCGAGAATCTCGAAAGAATGGTGGAGATAGGCTTTGACGGGTACGCGCTCGGCGGTTTGTGCGTCGGGGAAGTCAAAGAGGACACGTTTGCGATCCTGGACGAAGTCGTTCCCAAAATGCCTTTCGAGAAACCCAGGTATATGATGGGGGTCGGAACACCGCTTGATTTCCTTGAATCCGTCGAAAAAGGGGCGGACATGTTCGACTGCGTGAATCCGACGCGGTACGGCAGGAACGGAAGTGCGTTTACCCGGTTTGGCCTCATCGTCGTCAGGAACGGAAAGTATAATACGGATGAGGCTCCCATAGACGAAACCTGCGGATGTTATGCCTGCCGGAACTTTTCCCGGAGCTATCTCAGGCATTTGTTTAATACTCAGGAGATGCTGGGACCGCAGCTTGTATCAATTCATAATGTCTTTTTTTTCGTCAATTTCCTGAAAGAAATCCGGAAGAGCATCGTCGCAGGAAGCTTTTTTGAGCTAAAAAAGAATTTTATGAATAATTTTGACCCGGATAGCCGATAATCATGAACTAAATCCGGCGTACAAGCCGGATGGTCTACGGGTTTTGTTCTTACAATAAAGGAGTTTTTCATGTTTGAAAGTATTGCTTATGCCGCATCCGCGGCACCGACTGCGGGGCCGGAGTCAAGCCCCATCGCCCTGCTTTTCCCTTTCGTCATCGTTTTTACCATTATGTACCTGATGGTCTGGAGACCTCAGCAGAAACAACGCAAAGATGTACAGAAATTGATCGATAATTTAAAGAAGGGCGACCGGGTTGTCACCGCCGGGGGAATTCTCGGTACTGTCACCGGTCTTCAGAAAGACTACGTGGTCATCAAAGTCGGCGAAAATGACAATACGAAGATTGAAGTCTTGAAAAGCGCAGTGACCGGTTTGCGTGAACAGGCTAAGGAGTAATTTCACATGGGAAAATACTTTAAGTGGAAAGTGCTCTTGATCGTCCTTGTCGTGGCTTTTTCTATATGGAAAGTGTATCCGCCTCAGGAAAACATTAATTTAGGTCTCGATCTCCAGGGCGGTATGCAGCTGCTTCTCGAGGTTGATATCGAAAAGATTCCTGAAGAGGGGCGTGAAGACGCCACGGAACGTGTCGTCGAAATTATCAGGAACCGTATCGATGAACTGGGTGTCCGTGAACCGGTTATTTCTAAACAGGGAAGGAACCAGGTTGTGGTCCAGCTTCCCGGTGTAACCGATCGTGAACGCGCCAAGGACATTGTTGGACGCACGGCTCATCTCGAGTTCAAACTCGTCTCCGAAGACCCCGACCTCATCAAACAGGCAGAGGACGGAACCGTACCTGCCGGCTACGACTACAGCGGCGTTCAGGATCCCATGGGACAAAGCGACCTGCTTCTTGTCTCCGTACCCGTACTGACAGGCGATCATCTCACCAATGCGTGGGTAGGTTTTGGACAGATGGGTGAAGCCAACGTCGAAATTCAATTTGATAAGGAGGGGGGCAAACTCTTCGATCAGGTGACGTTTCAAAACGTGGGAAAGCGTTTGGCCATCGTTCTCGACGGTAAGATTCATTCCGCGCCCGTTATCCGGGATCGAATTCCGAACGGCAAAGGCGTCATTTCTGGAAATTTCACTCCCGAAGAAGCCAATGATCTTTCGCTCATCCTGCGAGCCGGTGCTCTTCCCGCCCCGGTGAACATCATTGAGGAGCGCACGGTCGGTCCAACTTTGGGACGAGACTCTATTGATAAGGGCGTCAAAGCAGGTATGGCGGGCATTCTCCTGACTTTGCTTTTTATGCCTTTTTACTACCGGCTGCCGGGGGTGATCGCTAACGTGGGTCTCGTCGTTTATGCGATCATGATCTGCGGCCTTATGGCGCTTCTCGGTTCCTCGCTCACCCTTCCCGGTATCGCGGGGTTTATTCTTTCAATCGGCATGGCCGTCGACGCCAACATTCTTATTTCAGAAAGAATGAGGGAAGAACTGGACTCCGGAAAGACCCCGAGGGCGGCAATATCCGCAGGCTATCACCGGGCATTTTCAGCTATTCTCGATTCCAATGTCGCGATCTTCATAACGGCCCTTATTCTTTTTATTATGGGTACGGGGCCGGTCAAGGGATTTGCCGTGACTCTCGGACTCGGACAGATCGCGAGTATGTTCTCTTCACTTACCGTGACCCGCGTTTGTTTCGATTACCTGGCCTATAGGAATCCCAACCTCAATCTCAAAATGGCCAGATGGTTTGCGACACCCAATTATAAATTTCTTAAAGGACGGCTGTTCGCTTACGGCTTTTCAGTGTTGACACTCGTTATAGGAATTTTGAGTTTCGCCATGAGAGGGAATGAGAATTTCGGCGTTGAGTTCACGGGCGGTACTCTTGTGCAGGTTGCCTTCAAGACTCCTGTCGATACGGAAACGTTTCGTGAAGCGCTGAGCCAGGACGGACGAGAATCGCCGTCGCTGCAACATTTCGGCGATCCCTCCGACAACCAGTTCATCGTTCGCGTTCGTCAGCAGGATACCAAAGCGATCGAGGCAGCTGCCAAGGCCGTCGGGGGTGAAGGCGGTTATCAGATCCTGCGCGTCGATCAGGTCGGTCCGACTGTCAGCGGGGATCTCACCAAGAAAGCGCTCCTTGCCCTTTTCTGGACATCGATCGGCATTCTGCTTTATGTCGGATACCGCTTCAAGTGGCGGTTTGCAATGGCTGCCGTTATCGCCGTGATCCACGACGTTCTCTTCACTTTCGGAGTTTACGCTCTGAGCGGAAGGGAAATCAGCGTAACGACAGTAGCCGCGCTGCTCACGATCATGGGTTATTCCGTCAACGACACGATCGTCATTTTTGACCGTGTGAGAGAAAACCTCAGGGGAGCAGTGCGTAAGAAGTCCTTCAAAGAAATCGTTGAACTGAGTATCAATCAAATGTTCGTCCGTACGCAATTTACGAGCTTGAACGTGTTCTTCGGCGCTCTCGCGCTTTTTCTCTTCGGAGGAGGCGGGGTCAACGACTTCGCTTTTACCTTGTGCGTCGGATTTGCGGTCGGCGTGTACACGACGCTCTTTCTTGCCCCCGCTATTCTGGTTGACGCCAGCGCCGGGAAGGCTTGATCGAATAAACGGAAATAATGATAGAAACAACGATTGAGAATACCGTCCCGGAAAACAGACCAGCTTTGAATTTGGCGGGAACGCTGCCCTACAGCGCCCGCTTTATTGAGCTGTTGAGCCGCCTTGGCTTTCAAGACGAGGCCAGTATCGAAGCGCATCTTCACGCGGATTTGAATCACCTCACGGATCCGTTTGCCATGCAGGGTATGAAAGAAGCCTGTGAACGCATTGTTCTTGCCCGTGAAAAAGGGGAACGCATTCTCGTTCATGGCGATTACGATGTTGACGGCGTCACCGGCGCCGCGATTATCGCCCGCACGCTCAAGTTGGTGGGTGCCGATGTCCGCGTCTTTCTGCCTCACCGGAGTGAAGACGGTTATGGTGTCTGTGCGCGGGCTATCCTCGAAGCAGCGGACGAAGGATTCTCTCTCCTGATTACGGTCGACTGCGGTATTACCGCCGCAGAACAAATCCGTGCGGTGCGAAGCAGGGGAATGGATGTCATCGTTATCGATCACCACCGGATTCCGGCCGAGGGTCTTCCTCCAGCAAATATCATTCTCAATCCACTCCAGGAAAGTTGTAACTATCCGTTTAAAGATCTTTCAGCCGGCGGGCTTGCTTTCAAATTGAGCCAGGCGCTTGTCCAGGAAAAGGCGTTTGATTTTCTGGATATGGCGGCCGTCTCGACGGTTTGCGACGTCGCTCCGCTCAAAGGCGAAAACCGCATTATCGTCCGCAAGGGAATAGAACGCCTTACGAGCCGGTCGAATCCCGGCTTTCAGGCCCTTTCCAATATTGCGAAACTCGGCACCAAAGTGATTAATGCGGGGCATATAGGCTTTGCCTTCGGTCCGCGGATCAATGCGGCCGGCAGGATGAGTTCTCCCGAGATCGCACTTCGTCTTTTACTTACGGACAATACGAAAGAAGCCGCAAGTCTTGCGCTCGCACTTGACGAAGAAAATAAAGCTCGGCAGAAAGAAGAAAGACTTACGGTCAAAGAGGCGCTGTCCGAGATTGAGCGCGTGGTTAATTTCAAACGTGACCGGGTTATTGTGGTTGCGAGCCGGGGATGGCATCAGGGAGTCATTGGAATCGTGGCATCCCGCATCGTCGACCGCTATCATCGCCCGGCTATCGTCATCGCCGTCGATAAAGGCGTCGGCAAGGGGTCTGGCAGGTCCATCAGGGACTTTAACCTCTATGAGGCGATGTGCGCCTGCAAATCGTTATTCCAGGAGTTTGGGGGTCATCCTCAGGCGGCGGGGCTTTCCATGCAGGAAGAAAAAATCGACGAACTTCGCATCAGGATCAACGAATACGCTGTTGCCAATTCCAACCCCGAAGCTTTTGTTAAGAAAGTGAGAGTGGATATGGACCTCACACTGGAAGACCTCGACACTTCGCTTGTGCGAGAGCTCGAAATGCTCGAACCTCACGGCATGGGGAATCCGCGCCCTCAGTTTCGAACGAACGGTTTGAAAGTAAAAACCAATCCTATTCCTTTGACTCCGCTGACGACCGAATTTTATGTGACCGATGGCAGCTATGTTTACGAAGCTTTATGGTCAGGAAAGAGCGACAGGGAATCCTCCGCCTACAATCCGGGCGTAGCGACTTCGGCGGATCTCAGGAAAGACCAGAGCGTTAATATCGTTTACTCCATAAAGCTCAAAATCTGGGAGGGACGTCCCAGAGTCGCTCTTGAAATCAAAGACGTGGAAATTCTCTCCTAAACATCTCCGATTTCGATTTAGCCCGGAGCAGTTATTTATCCTTGCGAAGTAATTGTATGGAAGGATTTTGAACAGGCGTGATTCAGACTTTATCTCGGCAATTGCTAAATCGACATAGCTGAAGGACGAAGAGGGTTTACTACTTTGCTGCTGCAGCTGCTTCGAGGGCTCTTCTACGGTTGCCTACTGCTTTTTTGATTCTACCGGCTGCGAGACAGGAAGTGCAGACCAAAATCCGTTTGACGGTACCCTTGGAGCTGATCGCTTTTACCCGTTGAAGATTGGGAAAAAAACGGCGGCGCGTAATACCCGTAGTTTTCTTACCGATACCACCGGTTTTTTTTGCGAGACCTCGGCGGGCAATGGAGCGGCCGACGATGGGCTTCTTTTCACAAATGATGCATGTTTTCATAGGCGCGTATTATAGCGGCAACATGCCGCTTGGCAAGGCCTTTTTTATATTATATACTTCGCTTCTCTGAGGAACTTCCATGGCAAACGGCAAGTCATCGAAAAAATACAGGAACATAGCGTTCGAACTTTACGCGCCGGAAGCAAATACCGTTTTTCTAGCTGGGAGTTTCAACAGCTGGGATCCTGCAAAACACTCCCTGAAAAAAGGTGAAAAAGGCATCTGGAAAATCTCTGTCGACCTTTCTCCCGGCAAATACGAATATCGTTATAAGATTGATGATACCTGGCAGAATGATCCCTCTGCGGCTGAATTTTCTCCTAATGCGTTCGGCTCATGGAACTGCGTCATCGCCGTACAATAGCGGATACCCCTAAATCCTTTAAAACCTATAATGAGCAGCGAATGAAAATCGTTTCTATAGCTTCTGAAATGACACCCTTTGCAAAAACTGGCGGCCTCGCCGAAGTCTGCGGCACTCTCAACCGCGAGCTCGTTTCACTCGGACACGAAGTGCTCGCGTTTCTTCCCGCTTATAAATGTATCAACAGCGATACTCCTGGTTTTCAAACGGTCATAGACCGTATGGAAGTGCCGGTGGGAAGCGAAAAAGAGATGGCGAAGATACGCCACATGACAGATGCGAACGGCGTGCAGATTTACCTCGTTGATCATGAAAGTTTTTTTAACCGCGATCAGCTCTACGGTACGCCGACGTCCGATTACCCGGATAACGACCGCCGCTTTATCTTCTTTCAGAGAGCCGTTCTCGAGACCCTTCGCCGTCTCAGTTATTCTCCGGATATCCTGCATTGCCATGACTGGCAGACGGGACTAGTGCCTGTTTTCCTGAAGACTCTTTATTCCAAGGAAACGCTTTTCAAAAAGACCAAAACGGTTTTTACGATCCATAATCTTGCTTATCAGGGGAATTTCCCGCCCGATTCACTGCCTCTGACCGGTCTTAGCTGGGAAGAGTTCAAGCTTGAGAAACTCGAGTTCTACGGCAAGATAAGTTTTATGAAAGGCGGACTCGTTTATTCGGATTCGCTGACGACCGTGAGTGAACGATACGCGCAGGAAATCCAGACCAAGGAATTCGGCTGCGGGATGGAAAACGTCATCGCGACGAGAAAAACCCGGCTCTTTGGCGTCATCAACGGTATCGATTACCGCGAATGGAATCCGGAAACAGATACCGACATCAAGCAGACGTATACGCTGGAAGCAATTGAAAAAAAGGCCGAAAACAAGAAAGCGCTCCAGGCCGAGCACGAATTTAAGGTCGACCCGAAAATTCCCGTCATCGGACTCATTTCCCGGCTGGTCGACCAAAAAGGAATCGATATTCTGATCCCCGCGCTGGAACAGCTCGAAAGTCAGGGCATTCAATTCGTCTTGCTCGGTACGGGCGAGGAAAAGTATCACAAGCTGCTCCGCCGGATCGGTAAACGGAATAAAGAGCAGTTTGGCATCCACATCGTGTTTGATTCCAAGCTTGCGAAGCGTATTTATGCAGGTTGCGATCTCTTCATTCTCCCGTCTTATTATGAGCCATGCGGGCTGGGACAGATGATCGCGCTTCGTTATGGGACCATACCCGTGGTGCGCGCCACAGGAGGGCTTGCGGACACGATCGAGGAATTTGATTCCAAGGCAGGCAGCGGTAACGGATTCCTTTTCGAGGCCTACACGACAGAGGCTTTGCTCGCCGCCATGAAAAAGGCCTTAAAAACCTTCGAAGATAAAAAACTGTGGAAGACGCTTACGACCAACGCCATGAAGTGCGATTTTTCATGGACCGCCTCGGCAAAACGCTATACCGAAATTTTTGAAATGACCGTTCAGGGAAAGATAAAAAGTTCCGGTAAGTAAGCGGCGCGCATAATCGGAAAAACAAAGCAGGGATATTTAATGGAAGAAAAACTAAAAATAGGCAAATACGAGCTTTCTTCCCGGCTCATTATCGGAACCGGAAAGTACGCGACGATGGAACTCATGGCCCGTGCTCTTGAGGCTTCAGGCGCGCAGATGATCACCGTCGCCATCGGCCGCGTTAATCTGGAAAACCGGCGTGAAAAGAACATTCTTGATTACATCGACCGTGATAAATACATCATCCTTCCCAATACGGCAGGGGCTTATAACGCGAAAGACGCAATCCGTATCGCCCGTTTGGCGAGAGCTGCAGGCATTGGAGACCTCGTAAAACTCGAAGTTCTCGGCGATCCGAAGACGCTCATGCCAGACACAGTCGCTCTGCTCGAAGCGACTAAAGTTCTCGTGGAAGAAGGTTTTACTGTCATGCCTTACACTAATGACGATCCGATTATGGCTCGCAGGCTCGAAGACGCAGGCGCCGCGTGCGTCATGCCGCTTGCCGCGCCGATCGGTTCAGGGCGAGGCATCCAGAACCCTCTTAATCTTCAATTTGTGAAAGAAGCTGTATCTTGCCCAGTTATCGTGGACGCCGGTGTCGGCACCGCTTCCGACGCTGCTGTCTGTATGGAACTCGGGGCTGACGGAGTTCTCATGAACACGGCGATCGCGCAGGCTCAGGACCCGGTTCTCATGGCCGAAGCGATGCGGGAAGCCGTGATTGCCGGCAGAAAAGCTCTTTTCGCCGGCCGTATTCCGATTAAAATGTACGCTGCTCCATCAAGTCCTCAAGAAGGTCTTGCCATTAAAAGCGATAGTTAAGCGCCAGCCGGATCACAAGCATAAACATTCAAGAGGTTGAACCAATGTACAAGATTCTTTTATTCAGAGGGGACGGTATCGGCCCTGAAGTCTGTGAACAAGCCGTGCGGGTCATAAAAAAACTGGGTGAAAAATTTCACCTCGTATTTGAACTTGAAGAGGATCTTCTGGGCGGCGCGTCTCTCGATAAGCACGGAGTTCCAATGACGGAACAGGCGCTCAAAAAAGCACAGAACGCAGACGCGGTATTCCTCGGCGCCGTGGGCGGGCCGAAATGGGATGATGTCGACCCGGGAAAGAGACCGGAAAAAGGACTTCTGGGGCTGCGTAAAGGTCTCAAGGCCTACGCAAATCTGCGTCCGGTTAAAGTCATCGGTGATCTTTATCAGATCTCCAGCCTGAAAGAAGAGTATGTCAAGGGCCTTGATTTCGTGTTTGTCCGCGAACTCACGGGCGGTATTTATTTCGGAGAGCCCCGCGGAATCGAGAAACTTGCGGACGGGACTGAAAGAGGCGTTAACACGGAAGTTTATACGACGCCCGAAATTCAGAGGATTGCGCACAAGGCCTTTGAGCTGGCCCGCCGCCGAGCCCGCCGGGTGACTTCGGTGGATAAAGCCAACGTCCTCGAATCGAGCCGGCTCTGGCGCAAAGTAGTGACGTCGGTCGGCGCTTCTTTTCCTGATGTAGTACTCGATCACCGGTATGTTGATGACTGCGCGATGCAGCTCGTGCGAAATCCAAAGCAATTCGACGTTGTGGTCACGACGAATATGTTCGGCGACATTTTGAGTGACGAAGCCGCCATGTTGACGGGCTCCATCGGTATGCTTCCTTCCGCTTCTATCGGCGACGGCCCGGCGCTTTACGAGCCTGTGCATGGATCGGCTCCGGACATTGCCGGACAGGACAAGGCCAATCCCCTGGCCGCGCTTCTTTCGGTATCCATGATGATGGAGTACAGCTTTAATCTGCATGAAGTCGCGGCTTCTCTCGAAAAAGCGATTACGCGGGCAATTTCTGAAGGCTGCCGGACTGCAGATATCATGCAGAAAGGCATGAAGCAGGTCGGCTGCGTGGAAATGGGCAGTATCGTAGCGGGATATATTTAATCTTGATCAAAGGAGATTCAAGGCAATGAATCAGTTTAGAGTGGCTATTCTTGGCGTAACGGGGGCGGTCGGGCAGGAATTTATCACGCTTCTCGAAGAAAGAAATTTTCCTGTGAGCGAACTCAGGCCCCTTGCTTCCGCCAAATCTGCGGGAAGCAAAATCCGTTTTCGCGGCCAGGACATCGTGATCCAGGAAGCCCGTGAAGATTCCTTTAAGGACATGGATATCGTACTTTCAAGCGCTGGAGGCTCAGTGAGCAAGCGTCTGGTTCCTCATGCCGTGAAGGCGGGCGCTTTGGTGGTGGATAACACGAGTGCGTTTCGCATGGACCCGGAAGTTCCTCTGGTCATACCTGAAATCAATCCCGAAGACATCGCGTTGAATAAAGGGATCATCGCCAACCCTAATTGCTCCACGATTATTATGCTGGTTCCTTTGTTTCCGCTTCACCGGGTTGCAAAGATAAAACGCATCGTGGTTTCGACTTACCAGTCCGCAAGCGGCGCCGGAGCCAAGGCTATGAAAGAACTCGAGGATCAGACGCGAGATATTCTGGAAGGGCGCCAGCCCCGCAAGGAAGTGTTTCCTCATCAAATCGCGTTTAATCTTTTCTCTCATAACAGCGCTGTCGATGCTGAAACCGGCTATTGTGAGGAAGAGACCAAAATGGTCAAGGAAACCAAAAAAATTTTCCATGACAGCGAGATTGAAGTTTTTCCCACGACAGTGCGGGTTCCCGTAATGCGGGCGCATTCGGAATCTATCTACGTTGAACTTGAGCGGGCTTTGTCCGAAGATGAAATCCGAAAGATACTGGGCAAAGCAGAGGGTCTCCAGATTGTAGATGACAGGAAGGCGAATCATTTTCCGATGCCTATCGAGGCAAGCGGCCAGGACGATATTCTTGTGGGCCGCATCAGGGTTAATAAGTCCCGGCCGAAAGAGATAGCGATGTTTGTTTCGGGGGATCAAATTCGCAAAGGTGCCGCTCTTAACGCGGTTCAAATCGCTGAGCGCTGGGCGGGCAGCGCTGCTGTCAAAACCTCCTGAACCTGGATCGAAACGCCATGGCGAAAAAAAAGTCATCCACCAGAACTTTGGATGACCTCGGGTTTCGGAATATTAAAATTGTGCTGGAATATAACGGCACTCATTATCACGGTTTTCAAAGGCAGCCCGGGCGGCTTACGATCCAGGAAGCCCTTGAAGAAGTTCTCTCGCGCGTATTAAGCCGGCCGATGAAGATCAAGTCTGCGAGCGGCCGGACAGACACGGGCGTACATGCTGCGGGACAAATCGTTAACTTTCTGACAGAATCCGAGCTGCCTCTCTGGAGAATACAGAAAAGTCTTAATGCCCTTCTTCCGCACGATATCGCGGTGACAGGTATTGAAGAAGTCCCGGCAGAATTTCATGCCAGGTTCAGCGCAAAGTCAAAAGTTTACGAGTACAGGGTCTGGAATGCTCCTTACAGGTCTCCTATTCAGGGGGAACGGGCCTGGCATATAAGCATTCCTCTGGACCGGCCCGCCATGAGAAAGGCAATGGGGTATTTGAAAGGGCTTCATGATTTCAAGTCCTTCGCTAATGTCGATCCGGCCCGGAAAGAGGGCTCCAGCACCAGGCGGCGCATCAGTCGATTTGAACTGAAATGCGCGGGGCCGTTGCTCCGATTTCGAGTTGAGGCGGACGGTTTTCTCTATCATATGGTCCGAAATCTGGCCGGGACGTTGATAGAAGTGGGCTGTGGAAAAATAAAGCCGGAGGCGGTAAAGGATGTACTCCTGGCAAGGGATAGAAGAAAAGCGGGTAGAACTGCTCCCGCCTCGGGACTGTGCCTTATAGAGGTGTTTTATGGCGGGTGACGCTGTGATCCCTTCAGCCAAAGAATTATTTTGACACGCTATAACCCTTTTGTTACAATCTCAAACTCTTTTGCACCACTATTAAGGAATAAGGAACTCATATGAAGACCTTCAGAGCCAAAGAAAAAGATTTTGACCGCAAAACATACCTTGTTGACGCTTCCGGACAGACACTCGGACGCTTTGCCACTCAAGTAGCCTGCCTTCTCATCGGAAAAGGAAAGACAGTTTTTGCTTATGATCAGCTTTCCGGAGATCAGGTCATCATTGTAAACGCCGAAAAGGTTTACGTTACAGGAAAGAAAGCCAAAGACAAGGTTTACACGCACTACACGGGATGGTCCGGCGGACTGCGAAGTTACACATACGAGAACTTGATGGAAAAAAAGCCTGAGGAAATTCTAACTCGCGCTGTCTCTCGCATGCTTCCGAAGAATAAACTTGGTCGTGAAATGTTGAGACGTCTGAGAGTTTATGCAGGCGCCAATCATCAGCAGCAGGCTCAAAAGCCGATTGCTTTAAAATTCTAACGGGTTGGTATCTATGGCAGCAACGAAAACATATTATGGTACGGGAAGAAGAAAATCAGCAGTGGCTAAGGTTTGGTTGTTCCCCGGGCAAAAAGGTTTTAAGGTCAACGGAAGAGAACTTCCAGAGTACTTGAGACGTAAAAGTCTCGAAGCGATAGCGGGACGGCCTTTGCAGACTGTTGAGCTCGCAGCCGCTTTCAGAGTTCGTGCTAGTGTTGCAGGTGGTGGAATTTCGGGACAGGCCGGTGCCTTGAGTCTTGGTATTTCCCGGGCCCTCGTTAATTATGATGAAAAGCTTCGACCCAAGCTTCGGAAGGGCGGATTCCTGACGCGTGACCCGCGTGAAAAGGAAAGAAAGAAATACGGCCGCAAAGGGGCAAGAAGACGTTTTCAATATACCAAGCGGTAATGAACAGATCTTTGATCTATTCCTTCCTCTACTGCCTTTTGATTGTCATGGCGCTTACTGGATGCCAAGGTTTTTTGGAAGATTATAATTACGCTCCTGTTGGATCAACTTCCTATTAGCCGCTCCCAGCACCCGTATAGTGACCTGAATCGCAGGTCGTTTTAAAACACTTTCTCTCTTTTCAAAATGTACAGGATATCCCTCTTTGAGAACGAAACGGATATTTTTCATACTTGCCGGTTTGGCCGCATTCCTCGCTATAGCCTGCTTCGCAATTCCGCCTATCATTCTAAAGTCCCAGCCTGTCGAAAAAATACTCGTCGAACGACTTGAAAGAATAACAGGTCGACAACTCGAGTTTACTTCTTTCAAACTCTCTTATTTCCCCTTTATAACGGTGCATTTGAACGAGGCCCGTCTCGTGCCGAGAAGATCGAGTTCTTTTCAAATGCAGGCGGCCGAAGTGAAGATTTATCTTGCACGCCTCCCTATGCTTCTTGGCCGAACCGAGATTGCTAAAATCGTCATGACCCAAGGGGATTTTCAATTCGAATTTCCCGCTTTTCCTCAATACCAAATGATTCACGTGCAAAACGCCAATCTGGAACTCGGAGCTCTTGCCGCAAAATCACCCATTAAATTTAAAGTAGACGGCGGTATCAATGACACCGGTCAGGCGATTTCCGCCGAAGGCTACTTTTCGCTGGATTCCCTGGAGGAATGGAGTTGGGAGGCCTCTGAGTTTGACACCAAAATCAAGATTAATGAAATCACTCTGGGCGGACTGAAGGAGATATTCAAACAGGTTTTTGGGATCAATGTTCTTGAGGGGGTCTGGTCCGGTACATGGCAGCTCAACAAACAGGCTAGCACGAGCACTTTTAATATGGGCGCCCAGATGGATATCAAAGGCCTCATATATCAAATCGATGCAGAAGGTCAGGACTCAGTTTCACCCAAGATGGATGTAAGAGCGGAGTATGAACTTTCCTGGGATACCGAAAAAGATGTTCTGAATGTGCAGAGCATGGCTGTTACGTTTCCTGTCGGACAAATCAGGCTGGAGGGCATGATTGACTGGCAGATGAAAGAAGTCAAGGATCTGCGGGTGACGGCATCGAATATTGTCATGGAGAGCATTCCTCAGTATTTCACGGGTCTTAAAAAAGCCATTCCTTTCAATATAGGATTCTCGGGCCAGAGCGATATCGAAATGTCCCTTTCCGGAACGTGGGACAATCTTGCCCTGCATGTGAACTGGGACCTCACTCATTCGCTGCTTACTTACGCCCGCTATTTTTCCAAACCGAAAACATATCCGATGAATCTCACCTTTGACTATCTCCTGAAGGACCGCAGCCTTCTTTCGGGGGATTTTTCTGTCCGGATAAACGACGTCACGATGAAGGGGACGCTGACCGACCTCGATCTTGCAAGCGGCGAGGGCCAGATAAATATTCTCACGAACAAATTTCAGTTAAACGGATGGGAGAAATTGATTCCGCCTATCCAGAATCTCAAAATAGAAGGGCAGGCGAAGCTGCTCGCCAATTTTGAAGGTAATCTGCAAAAAATCTACGATACGAAAACCACCTTCAATATTACCGTTGAAGAAGGAAAAATGACATCGACAAAGGGTACGTCGATCAGCGGAATCAACCTTGCGCTCGATCTCAGCCCTCTTGCTTTCGATCTTCGAAAGGCGACTTTTAACATCGATGATTCTGCCGTTGCCGCCCGCGTGCTTATTTACGGTCTGAAAGAATCACCTTCAGTGGAACTCAGCCTTGACTCCCAGAGCATGAATGCGGCGCGGGTATTTACGGTAGTCGATGATTTTGCCTCTGAATGGCTGACACCGGCTGAAAGCAAGATCAAGGAAGATTTTATCGATCACGTTATTTATCTATTTCCAGAAGGGCAGTTTTTATCAAATGTTGCAATGAACGCTGAGTTCAAAAACCACCGCTGGACCTTGGCTAATCTGGTTTTTAGCGCCTATCAGGGAGACATCTCGCTCCAGGGAATCTGGGATTTGTCAGGGTGGCCTGGAACTTACCATATGACAGGCAATCTGGAAAAGATCAGTCTTAGCCGGTTCCATACTCGGGCTGACCAGGAGGCAAAGCCGCCTGTGGAAGGCAACCTGTTTCTTAAAGTCGATGTCGAGGGGCAGGCTGGGGACGCATGGCTGGACAGCATGCGCGGAACCGGAGCGATGCTTATGACCAATGGGGCTTTCCGCACCGTGAACCTTTTCAGTACTATTGGAAAGATAGCAGAATTCGAGGCTATCGCCGGTCTCTCTGGCGGCGGCACACCGTTTCATGACATTCATTCGCCGCTTGAAATAGAGAACCGGAAAGTGACCATGCAGGATCTTGCTATTTTGCTTGATAAAGCCAGAATTCAGGCCAACGGAGAGGTTTCTTTCAGAGGCGTACTGAACTACCGGCTCGAGGTTTTTCTTTCGCCCGCTCTTTTCCCGAAAGGTGCGGAAGCGCTTCCCACCGGCAGTGAGGATTTTCTAGGCCCTATTCCGCTGCTCTTGTCAGGTCCTTTTGATTCTCCCGAACTGAAGCCGGATCTGCCCCAGGTTCCGAATTTCCTGAGTCATCTGATCAACAGAAAACCTGAAAAAGCGCTTGATGCTTTTCTCTCGGAAGATTTTTTTCTGGAGCAATGGAAGAAATCATAAGCGTATCTGTTCCAGCATGAGAGCCGCCGCTTCGGCCGCCGCTTTTTTTTTCGATCGGGCTTCGGCGCAAACGTGAAAACGGTCTATTCTTACCTCGCAGCGAATCCCCCCTTTAACGGCCACCCATGAATAGTCCGGAAGGCTCTTCCAGCGTTTCTGACAGAGTTCCTGCAGCTCTGATTTAGGGTCTTCAGTCAGGCGAGTGAGTTCCACTTCTTTCCAGAAGCGTTTGAAAGCTGAATGGATGAATGATTCTGCCGCCTTCATCCCGCCGTCGAGATAGATTGCGGCGATGAGAGCTTCCAGCGCATCAGCCAAAATTTTTTCCTCAAGAGCCTTCTGAGACGGAATGCTTTTTCCGGTTCGGAGCTGCTTGTCCAGCCCGATCGAACCGGCGATAAGTGCGAGCGTTCTTCGGGATACGAGAGCCGCCCGGTACCGGCTCAAACTCCCTTCGGCGGCAGATCCGTAAAGTGAGTAGACTTTTCTGCTCACGATAAAATTCAGGATGGAATCTCCGAGAAACTCGAGACGTTCGAAGCTGGGAAGGGTTTCGGAAAGCGAATCCTGGCAGGAAGAATGTCTGAGCGCGGCCTCAAGCAGAGATTTATTGCGGAAAGAGTGGATTTTCCTGTTTTCCTCTTCTGACTTGCGGATTTGTCCCGGTTGAAAACTCATACACACAGAAAATAGTACCGCGAGGCGAAGATGTCAACCGAAGATGACGGCAAAGCTGGACGCTATTCCCGTCAAAATAAGGGCTTAGGCCATATATCAAATTGACATTGAATAACCGCTTTCCTATAATCCAGAGCTCAACTTGCCTATTCAACAGACCAAGCGCATTTGACATTCTGCGAGGTAACAATCAGAGATGCTTAACTGTGCCATTTTAGGCGCAACCGGTTATACCGGAATGGAGCTGATTAAAATTCTGCTCCGGCATTCCCATGTCCGCATCAGCGCACTCACGACCCGCCAGAAAGAATCGTTTCCCGTTCAGTCTCTTATTCCCACTCTCTCTTCCGATATCGATCTGCAGGTGCGGTCTCATTCTTTTTCAGAGCTGAAACGATCGACCGATCTTTTTTTTCTCTGCCTGCCGCACACCGGTGCGATGGAAGCGGCCGTGAAACTCAGAAAAATGGGGAAACTTGTCATTGATCTTTCAGCGGATTTCCGGCTCAAAAACGCCAAGACTTATGAATCATGGTACGGGGTTCATCACGAGTGTCCGGAACTTTTAAAGGAAGCGGTGTATGGTCTACCCGAATTCCATCGGGCGAAAATTAAGGATGCAAAGCTGATCGCGAACCCGGGCTGTTATCCTACCGCCGCCGCGCTGGGTATCGCGCCTCTGGTTGAACGCGGCCTTATCGAACTCGATTCTATCATCATCGATGCGAAATCAGGCGTGAGCGGCGCCGGAAAAAAACTTAACATGTCGACCCAGTATTATGAGCTCGAAGAAAATTTTTACGCTTACCGGGTCGGCAATCACCAGCACACTCCGGAAATCGAGCAGACTCTTACGGTTCGCAACGGCGGGAAGCCTGTTCAGGTCACTTTTACGCCTCATCTTCTCGCGGTGAAAAGAGGAATCCTTTGCACGATCTATCTTCAGAAAAAAAAGGCCGTGAAAGCGGCCATGATCGGCGACGCTTTCAGGCAGGCATATAACAAGGAACCGTTTGTCAGGCTCAAGGCTGAGGGAAGTTATCCGGCATTGAAAGACGTTCAGCACACCAATTACTGTGATGTCGGCTGGTATGTGAATGAGAAGTCAGGACGGATTATCGTCATCACGGCCATCGATAATCTTCTTAAAGGGGCTTCCGGCCAGGCTGTGCAGAATATGAATATTTGTCTCGGTTTTCCCGAGACAGAAGGGTTTGGTCTATGAAGAAGCCTTTATGGCAGCGTATCAGTAAGGGCACTGTGACATCTCCCGAGGGATTCAGGGCGAGCGGCATGTATAGCGGAATCAAACGCAACAAACATAAATACGACAGTTCCCTGATTTTCTCGGAAAAACCCTGTACCGCAGCGGGCACCTTTACCATTAACAAAGTCAAAGCCTGGTCGGTGCTTCATTCGATGAGAGCGGTGAGAGTCGCTTCAAAGCATCACGCGATCCTTGCCTCCAGTGGAAATGCCAACTGCATCAACGGGATCGAAGGAAAGCAGGCGCTCGATGAGTGTGTCGCGGAAGCCGCGGCACAGCTCAATATCAATTACGATGAAATCCTCGCTGCCCAGACGGGTCTTATCGGCGTTAAGTTTCCCACCCAGAGGTTGAAACGGGCCATACCGATACTGGTCAAGAAACTGTCGGACGGCGAAAGCGGCGGCAGGGCTGCGGCTAAAGGTATCATGACGACCGACAGGACCGTCAAGCAGGTAGCGCTGTCTTTTTATATTGGGGACAAAAAGGTGACAATCGGGGCCTGTGCCAAGGGCGCGGGAATGGTGCATCCGAACATGGCGACAATGCTGATGTTTATCACGACCGATTGCGCGATCACAAAGCCCCTTCTCGGACGCGCGCTCCGGCATGCCGTAGACGACTCATTTAATAAAATGGCGATCGATAACGACATGAGCACGAATGATATGGTCTTCGTGCTCGCTAACGGAGCTGCCGGCAATCCGGTCCTTTACAAAGTCGACAGAGTCTACCACCTTTTCCGGGAAGCCCTCGAAGAAGTCTGCCGGATCATCTCTTATGATATGGTGCGCGACGGAGAAGGCGTCACGCATGTCTGTACCCTTAGAATAAAGGGCGCCAAAAATCCTACGCTGGCTGAAAAAGCGGCCCGTCAGGTCGGTAATTCAATGCTCTTTAAAACCATGCTTGCAGGCGCGGATCCTAACTGGGGCCGTATCGCCGCTGCCATTGGCGCAAGCGGGTTGAGCTTCGATCCCGACGATCTTAATATCACGATTGGCGATGTACCCGTCGTCCACAATGGGCGTATGCGTGCACTCAATCTGCCGAAAGCAAGAAGAGTTCTTCTGCGCAAGGAGTTTCCTATCGAAGTCACTGTCGGCAACGGACGCGGCAACGCTCACTTTGTGACGTGTGACCTGACCGCAAAATATGTAATGATCAATGCCGCGTATTCCTAATATACTATGACTATGGCGCAGACGGATGGCATGAAAGAAATGGGGATGCAGGAACTCGTGGATAAAGCGGGTATTCTTATCGAAGCCCTGCCTTATATCAAGAAATTCCGCGGCAAGGAAATTCTCATAAAGTACGGAGGCGCCGCGATCACTTTCGAAGAAATCCGCGACAACGTCCTGCACGACCTTGTTTTCATGAACTATGTCGGCATGAAGCCTATCCTGATTCACGGGGGCGGGCCGTATATTACCGAGAACCTGAAAAAAAAAGGCATACAAAGCCAGTTCATCAACGGGCTGAGAGTGACGGATAAGGCTACGGTAGATACTGTGGCGGAGACGCTGAGTGAAATAAATAAGACGATCACTCACGACCTCAACCGTTTCGGAGCGCGTGCTATCGGCCTTTCGGGACATCACGCAGACATTCTTCACGTCCGAAAAAATATGGAGAACGGAGACATCGGTTACGTCGGCGAAGTTACCCACGTCAACATTCATCCCATCAAAGAACTGACGGAGTTTAATATCATTCCCGTTATTTATCCTATCGGTGTCGATGAAAACGGCGAGGCCTATAATGTGAATGCTGACGAAGCGGCGGCGAATATTGCCATGGCTATGGGAGTACAAAAGCTCATAGTGCTGACAAATGTGCAGGGAATCATGAAAGATCCGGCAGACGAAAAGACGCTTTATTCATCGGTAGCCGTCAAGGAAGCCCAGGAAATGATCGCGAACAAGATTGTAACCGGCGGCATGATCCCGAAGGTCAAAGCCTGCATCGATGCGATCCAGGGCGGAGTAAAAAAAGCTCACATTATCGACGGCCGCATCAAGCATTCGCTTCTTCTGGAAATCTTCACCGATAAAGGTATCGGAACCGAAATTACTATTTAATCCCGCCTCGGCAGGGGACGACCTATCATGTCTCTTCAATTTCCCGGAATATAAAATGAAAACACGCGACATCGAAAAACTTTATAAAGAATATATTCTTCCGACTTACACCCAGACCCCTCTTTGCATCGCAAAAGGCAAAGGCTCGAAGGTGTGGGACCTCGAAGGCAAAGAATACCTGGATTTTTTTCCTGGCTGGGCAGTTTCTGCGCTGGGGCATTGCCATCCCAAAATTGTGAGCGCTTTGAAGATCCAGGCTAAAAAAGTCATCCATATTCCCAATAACTTTTTAAATCTCAAGCAAGCTCAGCTCGCGCGTGAGATCTCGAAAAACGCATTTCCTTGCAGGATCTTTTTTTGTAACAGCGGAGCCGAGGCCTCGGAAGCAGCCATTAAGTTTTCCCGGAAGTTTGGAAATCCAACAGGACGGTTTGAGATTATTTCCATGCGGAAATCATTTCACGGCAGAACGATGGGCGCAATGACCGCCACTGGGCAGGAGAGGATCCATAAGGGTTTTGACCCGCTTCCAGCCGGTTTTCGCTACGCGGACTTCAACGATCTGGCTTCCGTGAAAAGTCAGCTTACGGACAAGACCGTTGCAATTTTTCTGGAACCGATCCAGGGCGAGGGCGGCGTCCAGATCGCGGAGCCGGAATTTCTCCAGGGACTCCGGAACCTGTGTGATGCTAGAAAACTATTGCTTATCTTTGACGAAGTCCAGACCGGAATGGGACGAACGGGGAAGATGTTCGCATATCAGAATTACGACCGCGTCGAGCCCGATCTCATGACGCTCGCGAAAGCGCTGGGCGGAGGTGTTCCAATCGGTGCACTCGCAGTGAATAATAAAATTATTGAGCCCATTTTTACGCCTGGTTCGCATGGCTCGACGTATGGTGGAAATCCGCTTGTATGCGCCGCTGCTCTCGCCGTGTTTGAGACTATCAAAAAGGATAAACTCCTTACCAATGCGGCCCGGATGGGAACTTATTTGCAGCACAGGCTGGGTGAGCTGAAAGACAAATACGACATCGTGAGCGAAGTCCGTGGGCTCGGTCTCATGTGCGCTCTTGAGCTCAGGGTTCCCGGAGCGCCTTTCGTTGACGCGGCACGCAGCAAAGGACTTTTGGTCAATTGCACGCAAGAAAAAACACTACGAATCATGCCCGCGATCACGGTGACCAAACGCCTGATCGACTCCGCCATACGGATTCTGGACGAGGTGCTGGCGGAAGCGAATAAAGAAGTCGAGGCCTAAATGAAGAAACATTTGATCTCCATAAAGGATCTGGATTTCAAAGACATTGAAAAAATTTATTCCCTGGCGGAAGAGGTGAAACATTCGCCGGAAAGTTTTCAGAACGCGCTTCGCGGCCAGAAGTTCGGCTTGATCTTCGAAAAGCCTTCTACCCGCACATGGGTTTCTTTCGACACCGGCCTTTTCTCGCTCGGCGGCAGTTCTGTTTACCTGGGTCCCGACGATATGCAGCTCGGGGTCAGGGAAGAGATCCGGGACGTGGCGCGCGTTCTCGGCCGTTATCTTTCGGGAGTTATCATGAGGACATTCGCGCACAGCACGATTACGGAGTTCGAGCGCTACTTTCAGAAGCCGGTTATCAACGGTTTGAGCGATTACGAGCATCCGTGCCAGGCGCTTGCCGATTATTTCACGCTCCGCGAACATCACGGAGACAAGAAAACCACTCTTGCTTTTATAGGCGACGGGAATAACGTGCTCAACTCGCTTCTCTATCTCGCCGCGAAGCTGGGCCACGAGATTCGTTATGCGACGCCGAAGAAGCATGAACCGGACAAGCAGGTTCTCGCCGAGGCGCGCGCCCTGGCGAAAGAAACAGGCGCAAAAATCATAGGCACGAATGATCCAAAAGAAGCTGCCCGCGGCGCGGACGCTCTTTACACAGACGTCTGGGTAAGCATGGGACAGGAAAAGATCAGAGCTCAGAAACTTAAGGCTTTCAAAGGTTTCCAGGTAAATGAAAAACTTCTGGCTCTCGCGAAAAAGAAAGCGCTCGTCATGCACTGCCTGCCCGCTCACAGGGGCGAGGAAATTACAGAGGGAGTCATGGAAGGTGCGAATTCCGTCGTGTTTGATCAGGCTGAAAACCGTCTGCATGTCCAGAAGGCGGTTCTGCTCTTTCTCTGCGCTTCCTGAGACGGCGCTGACTTTTATGATTAGCCGCCGCAAGGCACTCAGGCTCGGCGATTATATAAACAACGAAACAAGAGGGTAGAAAGACATGAAGAAAAAAGTCATTCTCGCATATTCCGGTGGACTGGATACCTCCTGCGCTGTGAAGTGGATCAAAGATAAATACGATGCCGATATCATCTGTTTTTCAGCGTTCATCGGCGAAGTCCCCGATCGCAAGAAACTCGAGAAGAAGGCGCTCGCTTCGGGTGCAAAAAAAGCCTACATCGAAGACATGAAAGAAGAATTTGCGAAGAACTTCATCACGCCAGCGCTCTGGGCCCATGCCCGCTATGAAGGGAAGTACCCTCTTGCGACCGCCATTGGCAGGCCTCTGATCGCGAAAAGGCTGGCCGAAATTGCTATAAAAGAAAATGCCGAGTATGTGGCTCACGGCTGTACGGGCAAAGGCAACGACCAGGTTCGCATCGAAGTCGGCGTACGCTCTATCGCGCCTCACCTCAAAATTATCGCGCCTTTGCGCGAATGGGAGTTCAAATCCCGGGAAGAAGAGATCGACTACGCCAAGAAACACCGTATTCCGGTGGCGGCGACCAAAGCGAGCATCTACTCTATTGATAAAAACATTTGGGGTATCGCGATCGAAGCCGGCATCCTCGAAGATCCGATGCGCGAACCGCCTAAAGACGCGTATGTCATGACTAAAGACCTCGCCGACGTGCCGCGGCAGCCCAGGTACATCACCATCGAGTTCAAAGACGGCGTTCCCTTCAAATTAAACGGTAAGCAGATGGGGCTTGTCGCTCTTATCGAGGCGCTGAATAAAGTCGGCGGTGACTACGGCGTCGGCCGATTCGATATGATCGAGAATCGCCTTGTCGGTATCAAGAGCCGCGAAGTTTACGAAGCGCCGGCCGCCGAAATTCTGCTTCGTGCTCACAGCGAACTCGAATCCATGGTCATGGACAGGGAGTTCATTCACTATAAGCGCCTGCTGTCAGAAAAGTATGCGCAGCTCGTGTATTTTGGGCTGTGGTTTTCTCCGCTAAAGGACGCGCTGGATGAGTTCTTCAAGCTGCATCAAAATCGTGTTACGGGACTCGTGCGAGTGAAACTGCACCAGGGGCATGCTCTCTGCGTCGGGCGTGAATCGAAATACTCACTTTACTCTGAAAAGCTGGCGACTTACACCGCTGCAGACGAGTTCGATCATACTTCCGCGAAAGGCTTTATGAAAGTCTGGGGCCTGCCTTACGAAGGAATGGCTCGGACCAAGGTTAAACGGTAAGGAGCTTTATGGCAAAAGTGCTGTGGGGGGGACGTTTCAAGAAGGGAATGCATCCGTCGCTGAAGAATTTCAGCTATTCTCTCGCGACGGATATCGAGCTTCTTGACGCTGAAATCGCGCTCGACGCCGCGTGGGCGAAGATGCTTGCGCGGGCCGGGCTCATTTCGCGCGCAGATGCCCAGAAACTTGTCCGCGGTCTCGAAAGTGTGCACCGGGACGTTCGCTCGGCTCTGGGCTCTGAACGCACCGTTGTCGAGTGGATCGATACTTTTGAAGATATCCACACTCTCATCCAGACTTTTCTCGAGAAAAAAGTCGGGGCGCTGGGAAAGAAAATTCATACCGGCCGCAGCCGTAACGATCTGGTCGTGACTTCTACCCGTCTTTATCTGAGAGGGAGAACGGCTGCGGTGCTCGAAGGAATGACGGCGCTTCAGAAAGGTCTGGTTATGAGCGCCCGTACAGCGGGGGACGCCGTTATCAGCGGCGTAACGCATTTGAGGCATGCCCAGCCAATACTGGTCGCCCATCATCTGCTCGCCTATGTCGAAATGCTGCAGGAGGACAAGGGCCGGTTTCTCGATTGCCTGGAAAGAATGGATGTGCTTCCACTCGGATCGGCGGCGCTTGCGGGTTCGGGGATCCGGATCGACCAGAAATTTCTCGCCCGCGAACTCGGATTTTCAAAAATAACGTCTAACAGCCTTGCCGCAGTCAGCGATCGGGCATTTTTGACAGAATTCGCAGCAGACCTGGCGATTCTCTGGACCCATCTCTCCCGGCTTTCAGAAGACTTCATCCTCTGGAATTCCGAACCGTTTAATTATGTAGAGCTGGATGACTCCTTTTCGACGGGCTCGAGTCTTATGCCGCAGAAGAAAAATCCGGATGTTTTCGAACTCACGCGTGGGAAATGCGGATTCATTATGGGTATGCTCCAGGGGCTTCTTGTAATGCAGAAGGGCCTGCCCCTCAGTTACAACCGCGATCTTCAGGAAGATAAACCGCACCTCTTCGACAGCATTCACGAGACACTGAAAACTCTCGAAGTCTTGTCGCTGACAATCGCAACGTGTTCTTACGTTCCGGAAGGATTAAAACGGTCTGTCGACGATGACTCTCTTTTTGCGACGGACATTCTCGATTATCTTGTCCACAAGGGGCTTCCTTTCAGTGAGGCTCACGAAAAAGTTGGCGGTATTGTTCATTGCGCTATCCAGTCTGGAAAACGCATGCGGGAGCTGCCGCTCGACGAGTTCAAACAATTTTCCACTCTATTTGAGAAAGACATTTATGGGATTTTCGACCCTGCCGCTTCGGTGCGCCGCAAAAAAACCATCGGCAGCACTCATCCGGACCGGGTCGAGTCAGAAATGAAACGCTGGGAGAAAGCGCTTGGAATAGCCAAAACAGGTAAGTCCAGCTTGCGCCGGCGAAAAAATATCGACAGAGCGGTTATCCACGGGAGCTAAAGATCAGTCATGCATGATTTCAAATATAAAAACGGGGAACTGTACTGTGAAAACGTTCGCGTCTCCGACATCGCCAAGGAAGTCGGAACGCCTGCATACATCTATAGCCACAAGACCTTTGTCGAACACATCGACAAGATTCAGCAGGCTTTTAAAAAGGTAAATCCGCTAATTTGTTATTCCATGAAAGCGAACTCCAATCTTGCCATCATTAAATCGGTCGTGAGCTGCGGCGCCGGCCTTGATATCGTTTCGGGCGGGGAGCTTTTCCGGGCTAAAAAGGTCGGCTGCGAACCCTCAAAAATCGTTTTCGCCGGGGTCGGAAAATCCGCCGAAGAAATTGAGGACGCGATTCGGTATGGAATTCTTTTTTTTAACGTTGAGTCGCTTCCCGAACTGGAACTGATCGACAAGATTTCCGGTAAGCTCGGAAAAAAAACCTGTGTTTCCCTGCGCGTGAATCCTGATGTCGACGCGCAGACGCATCATCACATCACTACGGGGAAAGCTGAGAGCAAGTTCGGCATCGATCTTGCAGCAGCGAGGGCTATTTTTGCCAGGCATAAAGATTTCACGGCGCTCCGTTTTTCCGCCATCCATGTTCACATTGGTTCCCAGATTCTATCGAGCGAGCCTTTCGTAAAGGCCTTTACCAAGGTGCTCGCTTTTATCGACGAGATCGAGAAAAAAAATGGTATCAAGATCGAATATTTAAACCTGGGCGGCGGTCTGGCTGCGGTTTACAGCGATGAGACGCCGCAGACGGCAGCGCAGTATGCAAAAAAAATTCTGCCTCTTTTCCGCGGCCGGAAGTTCAGACTTGTTTTCGAGCCGGGACGTTTTGTTTCAGCTAACGGGGGCATTCTCGTCGGAAAGGTCCACTACATCAAGCAGACGAGTGTGAAAAATTTCGCGATTGTCGACGCGGCGATGAATGATCTCATCCGTCCTGCTTTGTATGAAGCCCATCACGAAGTGTATCCGCTGCGCCGGGAATCGAAGAGGAAGAAATGGGTGTATGACGTCGTTGGTCCCGTATGCGAAAGCGGAGACGTGCTTGCCCGGGACCGTTACCTCCAGGAACTTGTTACAGGAGACTATATTGCCATAATGACCGCGGGCGCTTACGGCTTTGTCATGGCATCGACTTACAACTCCCGTCCCCGCCCCTGCGAAGTCCTCGTGAAAGGCAGCCGCTACGAAGTAGTGCGCAAAAGAGAAACCCTGCAGACGCTGATCCAGGGGGAAACCATCCCGGATTTCGTATAGTAAGTGTTCATGCGGGACGCGTCGCCATTAGACGCGCCAGCACAGTGCCTGCGCATAGGCGCAGGTGCAGCCGCTACGAAGTAGTGCGCAAAAGAGAAACCCTGCAGACGCTGATCCAGGGGGAAACCATCCCGGATTTCGTATAGTAAGTGTTCATGCGGGACGCGTCTACTTTAGACGCGCCAGCACGTGCCGGCGCAGTTGTAAAACATTCCGCACGGTTTGCTTTTTATTTGATTTATTTAAAGCATTTGAGTTTAACGGCGGAGCTGGACGTCGTGGCGGGCTTCGAAAGCGTCTATGGCAGGCGCTTCTTTCATGCTGAGACCGATATCGTCCAGGCCGTGCATGAGGCGATTTTTGACCGATGCTTCGATATCAAAATGGAAAGCGATTTCTTCATCGAGATGAAGCACAAGGCGTTGTTCTTCCAGGTTAATGGTGGCTTCCAGCCCAGGAAAACGCTCCACCATTTGAAAAATCTCATCGGCTTCGGGTTCCGATAATTCGACCGTAAGAAGGCCGTTCTTCACACTGTTGCTTCTAAAGATGTCGGCGAAACCGGGTATGGTTCCGCCCGCTGTTTCTCTACGGGGAGCGACGACGACTTTGAATCCGTATTGCTGAACCGCCCAGACAGCATGTTCCCTGCTCGATCCGCATCCGAAATTATTCTTTGCCACGAGAATCGTCGCGCCCGCAAACTCGGGACGGTTCAGAGGAAAATTTTTGTCGGGATCGCCAGACGGCAGATAGCGCCAGTCGTAAAAGAGAAATTCGCCGAATCCTGTCCTTTTGATCGATTTCAGGAATTGTTTCGCGATGATTTGATCTGTGTCGACGTTGGCGGTATCGAGAATGGCAATTTTGCCGCGCTGAATGTTGATAGGTTCCATAATCTCGTCTGCTCAGGAGTGTACTGGTTCGTAATCCCAGGTGCGAATGTCCACGAAATGCCCGGCTATGGCGCACGCGGCGGCCATCTCAGGGCTTACCAGGTGAGTCCGCCCGCCCTTGCCCTGACGGCCTTCGAAATTTCTGTTGGATGTGGAAGCGCAGCGCTCTCCGGGGCTGAGCTGATCCGGATTCATCGCAAGGCACATGCTGCAGCCGGACTGGCGCCAGTCGGCGCCGGCTTGTTTGAAAATAAGGTCGAGACCCTCGGTCTCGGCTTGTTTTTTAACCTGCTGGGAGCCCGGGACGACGAGGACTCGCATGCCTTCGGCGACCTTGCGGCCTTTAAATACGGCAGCCGCGGCCCGCAGATCTTCGATCCGGGCATTGGTGCAGCTTCCAATGAAAACGGTATCAACTTTGACTTCCGTAAAAGGTGTGCCGGGTTTAAGTCCCATGTATTTTAACGCCTGCTCCACATCTTTGGGGCTGTAGCCGGGAACTTCATCCGGAGCCGGAACGCGGCTCGTCACATCAAGCACCATGCCCGGGCTCGTCCCCCAGGTGATCTGGGGCGCGACTCTGGAGGCATCGATCACGAGTTCCCTCTCATAGGAGGCGCCTTCATCCGTGGGAAGGCTCTTCCAGAGTTTAAGAGCATTATCCCAGTCTTTGCCTTTGGGGGCATAAGGACGGCTGCCGGACGCAAGATATTGAAATGTGGTTTCGTCGGGAGCGATGAGTCCGGCGCGGGCACCCGCCTCAATCGTCATATTGCACATGGTCATGCGCGCTTCCATTGAAAGGGCGCGAACGGCTTCTCCGCAGTACTCAAGAACATAGCCCGTACCGCCGGCGGTTCCGATATTACCGATCAATTTCAGAATAAGGTCTTTAGCCGTAACCCGGGGCGCTGTTTTGCCGCTGAATTCGACGCGGAAAGTTTTGGGTCTTTTTTGCGGAAGACACTGAGTCGCGAGTACGTGCTCGACCTCCGAGGTTCCAATGCCAAACGCCAGCGAACCAAACGCGCCATGAGTCGAGGTGTGAGAGTCGCCGCACACAATAGTCGTGCCCGGAAGAGTCAGGCCAAGTTCGGGTCCGATAATGTGAACGATGCCTTGGAGCTCGCTTTTTAAATCATATAAAGTGATGCCGAATTGGCGGCAATTCTCAACAAGCTGGTCGATCTGGGTTTTAGAAATGGGATCTTTGATGTTTTCCCGGTCGTCAGTGGGAACATTGTGGTCCATGGTCGCAAAAGTCAGGTCGGGGCGGCGGACGCGGCGGTTCGTCAAACGCAAGCCTTCAAAAGCCTGGGGACTCGTGACTTCGTGCACAAGGTGGCGGTCTATATAGATGAGAGACACGCCGTCGGGAAAGGTTTTAACGACGTGGCGGTCCCAGATTTTGTCGAAGAGGGTCTGGCTCATAGGCCGGCTAGTATAACGTGGCAGGCTTTGGAAACCAAATAAAAACCTTTGGAATATCCCGTGAGAATCGAAATCGGCAGTTTCCAAGAAAGGCATCCAATGATATCATAACCTCTTCACAGCTCTTTTCTAACGAGGAGTTCGAATCCATGCCCCAGCAATTGACTTTCCACAAGATGGAAGCTTCCGGCAACGATTTTATCGTTGTCGATAACCGTCTGAAACTGGTGAAGGACGCTACGGCTTTCGCAAAGAAAATCTGCGTTCCCCATACGGGCGTCGGTGCGGACGGCCTGCTTTTGCTCGAAAGCTCCCGCAAAGCCGACTTCAAGATGCGAATTGTCAACTCGGACGGTTCGGAAGCCGAGGCCTGCGGCAACGGTTTTCGCTGTATCGCTCTTTACGCTCATACCATGCTAAAGCTGCCCACTCAGTTTAAATTCGAATCTCTGGCAGGTCTCATCGAGGCGCGTATCCAGAAGAACAACGTGAAAGTAAAGATGGTCAAGCCCACCGGCTACAAGGAAGGGCAGATCGAAGTTCTTCAAAACAGGCTCCATTATTTCTTTTTGAATACGGGTGTCCCGCACGTGGTCATCTTTGTTCAGGGTCTCCGCAAGGTAGATGTTCAGGAGCTGGGCCGGGCGATCCGGAACCACGCGTCTTTCAAGCCCAAAGGCACAAACGTTAATTTCGTCGAAGTAACGGGAAAGAAATCGATTCATGTAAGAACCTACGAGCGCGGCGTGGAACAGGAAACTCTCGCCTGCGGGACAGGCTCGACGGCGGCCGCGATCGTCAGCGCCCTGATGGGTTATACGACGGCGCCTGTCAGCGTGAAAACGAGCGGCGGAGAACTTCTCACGATTGATTTCAAGATTGCCGGCAAAGACGTCAAAAGCGCCTATCTCGAGGGCGAAGCAAGATTCGTCTACGAAGGCAAATTGATGGAAACGATCTTTTAACCCTTGAAGACCTGAGGTTCTGATCATGAGTACGAAGAAGAGAGTTTTTGAAGGTTCCATGGTAGCGCTCGTCACGCCTTTTCGCAGCGGCAAGGTGGACGAAAAGGCGCTGAAGAAACTGATCGAGTTTCATATCAAGAGCGGCACCGATGTTCTCGTTCCCTGCGGCACGACGGGGGAGTCTGCGACTCTTTCACATGAAGAACACCGCAAGGTTCTTTCCTTTGTCGTTGCAGAGGTGGGCGGCCGCATTCCCGTCATCTGCGGGGCAGGCTCCAACAATACAGCCGAATCTCTCGAACTCGTCAAGCACTCGAAGAAGATCAAAGCAGACGGCGTGCTTGTCGTGACGCCTTATTACAATAAGCCTACGCAGGAAGGTCTTTATTTGCATTATGAAACGCTGGCGGCCAAAGGCGGCGGTATTCCGATCGTTCTCTATAATGTCCCCGGCCGTACGGGAGTTTCAATGAACCCTGAAACGGTTGCCCGGCTTTATAAGCTGCCGGAAGTCGTTGCGGTCAAAGAAGCGAGCGGCAATCTCGATATTACGGAAAGAATCCGCGAGTTGTGCGATATCACGATTCTATCCGGCGAGGACGGGCTGACGCTTCCGCTGATTCTTATCGGCGCGAGGGGCGTCATCTCGGTGACCGCCAACGTTGCTCCTGAGCGTATGAGAATGATGGTCCACGCCGCTCTGCGGCACGATTTTGACGAAGCGCTCGCGATTCACCGGGAACTGTATCCTCTTTCAAGGGCCATGTTCATCGAAACGAATCCGATTCCCGTCAAAACGGCTCTCGGAATGATGCGGCTTATACAACCCGAACTGCGCCTGCCTCTCTGCCCGATGAGCTCGGAAAATACGAAAAAACTCAGACAGGTTCTCAAAGAGACTGGGGTTTTGTCATGATAAAGCTCGCCGTTGCTGGCGCATGTGGCCGAATGGGGCGCCGGATACTCACTCTGGCCGCTCAGGACAGCACTTTTAAGATTGCGGGCGCCCTCGACCGGATGGAAGATCCTAATGCGGGGGAAGATGTCGGCGTCATGATTGGCGTAAAGCCTTTAAATATTTATGTTTCTGACGATAAAGCCGCTGTATTTGAGAGCGCGGATGTCGTCATTGATTTCAGCCACCATAGCGCGGTTCAGGAGCATCTTAAGACAGCCGTTAATCATAGGACCGCTTACGTTCTGGGTACTACTGGCTTAACGGAAGCGCATCACAAGGCGCTCAAACGGGCTTCGCAGAAGATTCCCATCGTCCAGGCTCCCAATATGAGCGTAGGCGTTAATCTTCTGTTCAAACTCTCGGAACTGGCGGCGAAAGTCCTGGATGAGAGTTATGATCTCGAAATTACGGAAATCCATCACAAGATGAAAAAAGATTCGCCGAGCGGAACTGCGGTAAAGCTTCTTGAAATTCTTGCAGCAGAACGCAAGAGGAGCCTCAAGAAAGACGTTGTTTATGGCCGCGAAGGGGAAACCGGTGAGCGTCCTCGCGGTGAAATCGGAGTATTCGCATTGCGCGGTGGCGACGTTGTTGGAGAACACACAGTTTCTTTCTTCGGCGATGGAGAAAGAGTGGAGCTGGTTCATAAAGCATCATCCAGGGACGCTTTCGCGCAAGGCGCGCTGAGAGCGGCAAAATTTGTTGCAAAGAGAAAATCAGGTCTTTATGATATGCAACAAGTCCTCGGTATCGCATCATAGACAGGCAAAAAACCCTTTTTTTGCTCACTTAGGTTACTTTTTAAATAACTGAGTAGTGTCCCGCTATGACATTGATACGATCGCTGCTAATTGCCGTCGGATTGGTCTGTCTTCAATTGACGAGCTTCCCGCTTTCTCTTTTTTCCGCGGAAGAAAACGGCGAAAGCTGGGAAGAGCTGCAAACCTGGGTTCAAAGCCTCGAGGAGGAGGAAACCAGTGAAAGCTCTCCGCCCGGAGAGACGCAGACTGTAAGAGAAGTTCCCGAGCTTGGCGGGAGAGCTTCCGAAGAAGCCCCGATTCCCGAAACCCCTTCAACACCCGTTATTATTCCAGAAACGCCGCCGCCGCAGTCTTCCGAAGCCCAGATTATCGAGCCCGCCATTATTTCGGCGCCCCCCGAATCCCGGGAAGCGATCATCGCAAAACCTGTCACGTCTCCTTCCGGGACGACGGTAAGTTCCACAGGCGGCTACTCATTCGGTTCATCAGTGGCGGCAACCCCGAGCGGTGCGACAGCTTCTGCTCCCGCGGTGAAAAAACCCCGTGAAAGGCGCCGCGAGAAAAAAGACGAAAAGCCTCCCGAGAATATTTACGCAGATCATTTCTTTTTAAATCCCGATCAGAAAATTCAATATCAAACTTCCGAAACGGCGGGTTTCGTCTTTGTGGAATCCAGCGGGCCGGGCGGACAGCCAGACTATTCGATCGTGACCGATTTTGGCGGCAACGTCGTTCGAACCCAGAAAATCCCTGGTGCAGACAGTCTGGACGCCGCGCGCAAACATATAGAAGAACATCTCGAGGTCTCAGAATTTGAGGGGGTTGAAGTCAGGAAGCTGACGCTTTCTTCGGGGCCTGAAGAAAGCAAGACCCGCTTCTGGGTCGGCCACAAGAGTTTTCTTACTCCCGATGAAGCCTTTGCCGAAATCGCCATGATTAAAACGGCCAGCCAGGCGAAAGGCCTCGACTTCACAAAAATGGTCGGCGAGGCCCAGGCCTACGTAGGAGAACCAGAAAAAGACAAACCGATAGAGATCAACGCACCGGCCAATTTCGAAAAAGAAGAAAAGATGATGCTGAAGATGATGGACGGTCTAGACATCGGCGAAAAAATGTTTGGTCCTTTTACAGGGGAAACTTCAGGTGAAAAAATAGTCTGGCAGTCTTTCGGTGAAACGAGCTGGCGCCGGACCAATCTGGAATCTTTAGGTTACAGCGAGCAGGCGGGGTTCTGGACAAACCGTATCGTCTTTAAAGGATTGCGCGCCCCTCTCAGCACGATCGATCCATTTGTGGAATCGACCATCGCCATGGAATCAGACGGCGTGGATTTCAAAGATAATATGAAGCTTTGGGCGGGCCTGGAATGGCGGCCCCTCAGCACCAATCCCTGGCTGTATAATTATCGCCCCTACGGGCTCCCCCTTCTGGAATGGGTCCGCAACTACCGTTTCTACGTGATGTACGGCGACCGTATCAATCTCAAAGATGAAATCGGCGGCAGCTACGGCTACGATCTGCACTGGGGCGTCCAGATCTTCTACGAATTCGGTATCGATCTTCCCGGCGCTGGGGAAGGGACTCCCGAAACGCCGACGGATTTCCTGCGCCAGTATGTATGGGGCGAGTATTTTGGTAATTACCGTGCCGAAATGACCGGTTTCAGCGCCGAAGAAAACCCGAACAATGTCCTTTTGAATTCCAATTTCCTTCTAGGTGTAAGGCTTCCCGGCATTCCTCTTCCGGCCAATCCTATCAATGACGAACTCGTCCTTATGCCCTACATGCGTTTCGAACACGTGAACAGCACCCAGTTTTCATTTCCTTTCCAGAACCAGTATTTTGTAGCCGCCGGCGTCAGGTGGATGCCGTTCAGGACTTACCGGTTCAAGGAAAACGAGTGGCTTTCGAAGGTAAAAGTATTCGGAGAATATGTCGGTGTCGGACTTGTCCAGCATGCGAAGCAGGACGGCGAAGCTCCCAATGCCGTCCGCTATGATTTCCGTTTTGGGGTTAACATATCCAGCAGAAGATTCTAGTCTGAATGAATAAAACGCAAAAAAAATCTCACGGACTTGGACGCAGACTCGCCGCATCGATGCTTTCTCTCCTCATTGTTTCAGGTACCGGTATGCCCAGGGCCGGCGCCTCCATTCAGAACATCCTTAATAATTCCAGTTTTGAGCAGGCCATTGGCGGGTCAAACAACTGGGATGCGACAGCCAACCGCGGCTTGAGTCTTGAAAGTGTGGCCGGAGCGCCTGATGGCAGCAGGGTTTTGAGAATTTCTGAAGCGGCGCTGGCTGCAGGGGAGTTCGGATTTACGTTTCAAGGTGCCTTTCCGGCCAATCCTGGGGACCGTATAACGGTCAGCGGGTTTGCGCGCGAAGTGCTCGATGACGCGGACGCCACCGATGAAGTTCCGGAAATCGTTATCGAAACACAAGGTTCCTATGGATCGATTCAAACTGCGGTAGGCACGGCGTCAGCCACTTTTACGGAGCTGCGAAATACGGTTGTCGCGCCTGCGGGGACGACGGCTGTAGTCATCGTGCTGCGCCTGCAAAATGCCATTACCGGCGGCGGTACGAGCGTGGGAGAATTTGATCGCATTCGCGCGACTGTCAGCAATACCCCCATTTTTCTCGATGCTGTCGCGAGCAACGATACCGCCAGCCCCGGCGATATCACTATGGTGATCGCGCGGGTCCAGAATAACGGCGTCGATGTTCTGAATGGAATCGAAGTCATCGTGCAGCCTCAGGCCGGCATTAGTATCGCCGAGAAGGAGGGGGCGCTGGACGGAAGTGCCGTGGCATCCAGACAAGGCTCGGTTATTTTTTCTCTCGGTGATCTTGCTCCTGCTCAGGAAAGCGTCCTGACTTTCCCGATTGTTCTATCTTCCGGTGTACTCCCCGGCAAGACTTATGAAGTTGCGCTCACAGCGCGGTTTCAGAGTGCCGGAAATCTTTCCCAAACCGTTCATGTCGAGATACTCGTGGAGGACGATCCGGTGTTTGACGAAGGCACCATCATCGGTAAAGTTTTCCACGACGCGAACCAGAATGGAGTCCAGGACGAAGGGGAACGAGGCGTGCCGGCCGTGAGGCTCGTCACTGAAGAAGGTATCATCATCATCACTGACGAGGACGGTAAGTATTCCATTCCGGCGGTCAAACCCGGACGTCATATCGTTAAGATCGATGGCCACACACTTCCCGAAGGCACCAAATTTATTACGGAAGAATCTTTCCTGGTCAAGACGTCTCCCGGTATCCTCAATAAGGCAAATTTCGCGATTCTTCTTCCGCCTTCGGATATCCCCGAAGAATTCAGCGAAGGGCTGAGCGTACATTTCACGCAGGGGCTCGATACGTCGCGGCCGAATCTCGGCGTCCAGATTCAGCCGTATCTTCTCAAGGCCGGTCTCGGGACGCTAGAGCGTCCGGCTGTGTTCCGGTTTCATATCAATTATCCGGATTTCGTCAAGAGCTGGTATCTCGAAGTCCGCGATCAGACTGGTCAGGAAATCTGGACAGGTTTCGGCGTTTCCGCACCTCCCGCCGAAGTGACCTGGGCGGGGCAGGCTGAAGACGGGTTGATGGTCAAGCCCGGACTTTATTCCTACCGGCTCAAAGTCGAAGACCAGGACGGCCGGCAGGACTGGACGCCGCTGCATTTTTTTCAGGTTATTTCAAAGGCCGATTCCGAGCTCGTGCAGCAGAAAATAGTCGAAGTCCCGCCGGTCGGGAACTTCAATATATTCAAGGACGGCAAAAGCAGTATCCCGCTCATCGCGAAGCCGACCGTACGCATTCAGGGCAGGACCAAGCCGGGGAACGAAGTGCGCATTAACTCCAGGCCGATTCTTCTCGGGCGCGAAGGTAACTTTTCGACAGAGTTTTATGTGACTCCCGGAGACAAAGATTTTCTCGTGGAGGCGGTGAGTCCCGACGGTGAAACCACGACATACCGAAAGACGATGAAAGTTAAAGACAGCACTTTCTTCATGGTCGCTCTTGGCGAAGAACAGCTTGGAACCAATTTCGCCGGCGGAAATGTGCAGGCTACCGGCGAAGATGATCTCTATAAAGACGGGTTTTATGAAGACGGGAGACTCTCGTACTTTTTGAAAGGTAAACTCAAAGGAAGGTTTCTCTACGAATCGCACTATGACACGGACGATAACCGCTCACACCTTTTCCGGAACCTCGACCCCGACGATTATTATCCCATCTATGGAGATAATTCGACCCTCGATTATGACGCGATCAACACGCGCCAGAGATTTTATCTGCTCGTCGAAATGGACCGCTCTTTCGTCAAGTGGGGAAGCTACCAGACCGAATTCAACGATACGGAACTTTCCTCGTATAACCGCACGCTTTCGGGCTTGAAAGTCCACCACGAATCACTGGACACGACTTCATACGGTGATCCCAAGAAAGGATTCACTGCGTTCTGGGCTCAATCGCGGCATCGCCCGGACCACAATGAATTCGCGGCGACAGGCGGCTCCCTCTATTACCTCAGAAACAGGCGTGTCATCGAAGGAAGCGAGAAGCTCCGAATTGAAATCAGGGACAAGATCCAGGACATGACGATCGACAGCCGCGATCTGGTAGAAGGAAAAGATTACGAGATAGACTACCGCGAAGGCCGGATTCTCCTGTCGAGACCCCTCTCTTCCGTCGCTGCTTCAGACACGCTGATTTCCGCGGATATCCTGGACGGAAGTCCGGTTTTTCTCGTGGTGGATTATGAGTTTGACGCGGGAACAGAAGCCATCGAAGACGGCAACCGCGGTCTTCGAGGTTACACCCATATGGGAGACCATATTCGTGTCGGCGGTACGGCAGTGAAAGACAACCGGCACGGGGCCGCGGGGACCGACTACGACCTCCGGGGCGTGGACGTTCAGATGAAAGTCGGCCGGAATACCAAGGTGACGGCCGAATACGCGGAGTCGAAGCAGCAGCAGGTGCAGCAGGCAACTTCCTACAACGGAGGTCTGAGCTTCAACGAACAATCGCTGATCCGGGGCAACGATACGAGGCCGCGCGAAAATGCTTATCTCGTCAAAGCCGAGTCAAAGCCCCACGAAAAACTTTCGGTATCCGGTTACGTCCAGGGAGTCGAGCCGAGCTTTTCAAACGATCACATCAAATCAGAAGAAGGCACGAAAAAATTTGGTGTTTCGGCGAAATACGATATCACCAAAGATCTCTACGCGCGCTACCGCTATGATTCTACTGAAGTCGCTGACCAGCTTCTGCCGCTTGTTACTCACGGTCTTCGCGCCGAATTCGATAGTCGCGCGAGCCACACCGGCCAGCTTGTGTATGACAACGGAGTATGGCTTGCGCAGGCCGAGTATCTGCGCCAGCTCTATGATTTCCCGAACAGGGCAAACCAGATCGCAAGCCTTGCCTCGGAAAATCCTTTCGACAACGGTCTGGCTTTCAAATTCGGCAGGCGCATCAATGAAAGTATTTTTCCGTACGCAAAACTCCAGACTACTTTCACCGATGAAACCGGTTATCAGGCGGGCGGCGGGGTGCGTTACCGCGTTGCCCAGGATCTTTTCGCCTATGTAGAAGAAATGTGGGGGAATATCGGTGATTCGACTCTCTTCGGTCTGGAAAAGTATCACGACCAGAGGTCTCGGTCCTACGCTAACATCCGACTCCGGGACCAGACAACGGGAACCAAAACAATGTCGACTACGGTGGGAAGTTCTTACGCCCTGACCGAGAACTCGCGCGTATTCTCAGAACGCGAGCACTCGACGTACGATAGTCTGAATGGTTATGCGGATATCCTGGGTTATGAGGGCGATATGAACGATCACTGGGATTACGAACTCAGGTATGAACGCCGGCATCTCGATAACGCCCAGAGCCGCGCACTCGATCCTCTGGCGGTAAGCAATATCATCCGTGCCAACGATTTCAACACCGTCTCCGGGGCGCTCGCCTATGCCGACGGCGATAAACTCAGAGCGCGGACGCATCTCGAGGTCAGGAAAGATTCCGACGCTCCGAAACTTTGGCAATGGCTGAGCCGCAACTCCCTCGAATACAAAATTAATCAGGACCTCGGCTACCTTGGCCGACTGGAATTTGGTAAAACCCGCTTTACGGATCCGGGTGACAATGTCGCCGACTTTCTCGAATTCAATACCGGCTTTTCTTATCGGCCTATCGATCACGACCGCTTCAATATGCTCAGCCGGTATACCTATCTGCGCAACTCGGGCAGCGATGCGCAGTACATGTCTGCGATTTTTCAGGGTGTCGAAGTCGACGAAACTTCTCATATCATCGCCCTTGATTTCGCCTACGACATGCACCGGTATTTATCGGTCGTCGAAAAGGTCGCCTATAAAAACGCCATGATCAATTCATCCGTCATCCGGGATGAATTGATGCTGCATAACTTTCTCTGGGCGCACCGTTTTAATTTCCACGTTACCCGCAAATGGGACGTGGCTGCGGAGTACCGCTTTCTGTGGCAGTCTGATTTGGTAAAAACTTTGAAACACGGCACCCTCCTTGAAGTGGACAGGGAAATTTATGAGTACGTCCGTTTTGGCGTGGGCTATAATTTTACGGACTTCGACGACGATCTGAGAAAAAATAATAATTACGATAGTCATGGCCCCTTTGTCCGATTTACGGGAAAGTTCTGATCAAGTCTATCCGGACGGATGCCGTACATAACTACAAACCTAACCTAGGAACCTCATTAGCAGGGATTGGAGCAGTATTATGAATATGGCAGCGCTTGGGATCATCTTTTCCGTGGTATTTACTTTAGGTCTCGCTGGCTGCGCCGGCGACAAAGAGGTTCTGCCTACTCATGACGAGGTATTGAGCTACCCGCTTCCTTATGACCTGACCTTCCTGCGTACGATCGAAGCATTGGAATCGCTGCCGGACTGGGACCTTTCCGAGACTGAGAAGGAAAAGGGTATCATCCGTGTCCATAATACAAGCTTCACCAGTATGGACGATGCAGACAAGCGTGAAGCCACTTTCATCATTAAAAGAGTCAACAGTCATGAAACCTCCATTGCCCTGGCTCCTTACTCACAGCAGGTTATAGGCGCTGAAGTCCTTTTTAAGCGCATAGCTCAATACGTCAGTGCGGAGGTCGAGCCTGTTTCCGCGCAGCCTCACGCCGCGCAGCCCGTCACGCAGTAGAATTCCTCTTTTTTTAAACCTGCCGGCTGTGATAAAGTATTTCAACTTTATCGCAGCCGGCTTTTTTTTAGATCACTTTCCGTCGCGATAGATTCTCTATGGACGCTATCGTTCTCCAGGGTGTTAAAACCCACAATCTGAAGAATTTCGATCTTATTCTCCCCCATCGAAAACTTTATGTAGTGACAGGCGTTTCAGGGTCGGGCAAGTCGTCTCTCGCATTCGACACGCTCTACGCTGAAGGCCAGCGCCGCTACGTAGAATCGCTTTCTGCCTACGCACGCCAGTTCCTCGAACGGATGGAAAAGCCCGACGTTGATATGGTCGCAGGTATTCCACCCGCTCTCGCGATCCAAGCCAAGAACACAGTCAACAATGCCCGATCAACCGTCGGGACCCAGACAGAAATCAACGACTATCTCCGCGTTCTTTTCTCAAGAGTCGGAATCATGTTTTGTCCTGACTGCGGTCTTGAAATCGTGAAAAACAATCCTCAGACGATCGCAGCCTATCTCGAGAAAAATTACTCAGGCGAAAAAGTGATTCTTATGTTTCGTTTATTGATGGGGAAAAAGGGAAAAAAATATCTTGAAGAGTCTCTTTCGGAACTCGAACGGCAGGGTTATGTCGAGTTTTTCCTGGAGGGCAGGATCCTCGACCGTGATGAGCTGCTCAAAGCAGCAGGAAAGCTGAAAGACGAATTAAGCGTTTCGATCGATACGCTTATGATCGATGAAACCAAAAATAAAAGACTCATTGATTCGATCGAGCATGCACTCCGTTCGGGGAAAAACCAAATCGATGTTTACGTAAAAGGGCAGACTTTCCGTTTTTCCGAGGACCTGAGCTGTTCTCGCTGCCAGCGCGGTTTCCGTGAGCCGACTCCAAACCTGTTCTCATTCAACAGCCCTCTGGGGGCGTGTGCTGAATGCCAGGGCTTTGGCCGGGTCATTACGATTGATTGGGACCTTGTTGTTCCGGCTCCCGCTAAATCACTCCAAGACGGAGCCATCGAACCATGGACAAAACCCAGCACAGAGTCAGAATTTAAGCAGCTTCTAAAATTTGCAAAGACGAATAAGATTCCCGTGGATAAACCCTGGAATAAACTGACTCAGAAGCAGCGCGATGCCGTCCTCTTCGGTATGGGTAATAAAAAGGAATATTTCAGTGTAAAGGATTACTTTGATTACCTCGAACAGAAAACTTACAAAATGCATGTGCGCGTTTTTTTAAGTAAGTACCGCGGTTATGTAACCTGTCACAAGTGCGGCGGGACGAGGCTGAAGCCGGAGGGGCTCGCCGTAAAAGTTGCGGAAAAGAATATCGCCGAGGTTATGGATCTCAGCATCGAAGATTTATACGGCTTTCTGGAAGCGCTTCGATTCTCAAAAGAAGACTTCGAGCGCGTCGAGCCTGTATATGAAGAGATCATGAAAAGGGTCCGCTTTCTGCGGGAGGTCGGTCTCGATTATTTGAGTCTCGCCCGTTTGTCCCGGACCTTATCGGGCGGGGAAGTTCAGCGCATCCATCTCGCCTCTTCGCTCGGGTCGGCTCTCGTCGACACGCTCTATGTTCTCGATGAACCGAGTATCGGTCTTCACGAGCGAGATAACTATCTTCTCATCCGCCTGCTCAAGGAACTTCGCGACCTTGGAAATACCGTCGTCGTTGTCGAGCATGACAGGGCAATGATCGAAGCGGCGGACGAGGTCATCGATATGGGACCTCTGGGAGGCGCTAAAGGCGGCCACGTTCTTTTCCAGGGCGATGTCGCAAATTTGAGGAAAGCCGAAAATTCTTTCACTGGGAAATATCTGTCCGGAGAACTGGAGATCAAGAGAAGGCCGCTCGAAACCGGAAAAAACTTCAAAACTATTGAGATCATCGGTGCCCGTCAGCATAACTTAAAGGATGTCACCGTAAAAATTCCTCTGCATCAGATGGTCGTGGTAACAGGCGTGTCGGGTTCCGGTAAAAGCACCCTTCTCTACGATGTCCTCTTTAATCATTATCTGCGTTATACGGGGCAGCCGGTGCAAGACCTGGGAACGGTTCAGGCAATTCACGGGTTAGATAACTTTGATTCGATGGTCTTGATCGATCAGTCGCCCATTGGAAGAACGCCGCGATCGAACCCTGTGACTTATCTGAAAGCGTTTGATGAAATCCGCAAGATTCTTGCTTCTACTCCCGATGCGAGAAGGGAAGGGTTCGAAGCGGGCCATTTTTCTTTTAATGTCGATGGAGGTCGTTGTACCGAGTGCAAGGGGGACGGCCGGATCAAAGTAGAAATGCATTTTCTCGCAGATATATTTGTTCCTTGCGAAGCATGCCAGGGAAAACGATTCAAAGCGGAAATCCTCGAAATCCGGTTTGAAGGGAAAAACGTCGACGATATTCTTGCCCTGACGGTTGACGAAGGTGTTCAGTTCTTCGCGAGATTCACGCGCCTTGTCGAAAAGCTGGTCTTGCTTCAGCGTGTGGGGCTCGGTTATTTATATCTAGGCCAATCCGCGACCACATTGTCCGGAGGTGAAGCTCAGCGTCTGAAATTGGCGGGCGAAATGACGGAAAAGCGCTCTAATCATATCGTTTATCTTTTTGACGAGCCTACGACCGGTCTTCATTACCACGACATTCATTACCTCACCGGCGCGCTGGATGAACTCTTGGGAAAAGGCCATTCGCTGATCGTGATCGAACACAATATGGAAATCATTAAGAATGCCGATTATGTTATTGATCTTGGCCCTGAAGGCGGGGCAGGGGGCGGAGAAGTTGTATTTTCAGGAAATGTTTCTGAGCTTAAAAAGTGTTCTAAATCCTTTACTGGAAAGTATTTAAACGAATATTTAGGCGACCAGAAGCCTTTATCTCATGCAGGAGTTTGATCGCTGCCTCTTTTGACGTGTATTCTATATTAAGTTAATCCCTGAATCCTGAGGCGGGGAATCACATCTAATCCTATATCCAGCACCGAATGGCTACCGTGTTAGTGCGGTCACATAAAATTTACTTCCTGTTGATAGCCTTCCTGATCATTCATGCCGGGGCTATCAGAAAAAACTACGACGCAATTGTCGATACCCAAACGGATGCGGTCTCCTGGAAGCAGCTCGAAGAGCAGATGAAAGACGGGGAAAAAGCGGCGCCTACACCATCATTCAAATTTTACGGAAACGCAAATTTTCAATTCAAATCTCCTGTAGACAACCAGACTGCGGCAACTGTCATTGCAGATGACGCTGCCCCCGGTTCATCTGTACCTGAGGAAGTCAAAGGAACTGAGGCCGGCGGCTCTGAGGAAAACTGGTGGATGGAAAGCTGGCAGGATCCTGGAACCAAAGGACATGGTACTACTTCGGAGGAATCCGCAGAAGTTGAAACTCCCACGGTAGAGCAATCGTCTTACCCTGTAGAAGAGAAGACGGAAAAGCCTTCCGAGTTCTGGGAAGAAAATTGGTAAAAAGTCGCAAGCTTCCGTTAAAGAATGCAATATAATGCCATGAAATAGAGTAGAATCTGCACTTAATCCTTAGTTGACAAGGATTTCGGGATAGAGGTATAGTTTAGTTCGGTATAATTCCTTTTAATATTTTATGTAAATAATTGTAACTAATGAACTTGAGGGTTTCCATGAGTAAAAAAATGCGACTTTTGAACATGTGGTTTCAGGATCAAAAGGTAAAGATCTTTATTACCGTTGGTGTTCTCCTGCTGATTGTCTTGTCGATTTACGGGATGATGTCTCTGGAAAGTTATTACCGCAATATCACGCTCGCGCAGATGCCGGTATCGATATTGCTTGTCCTTGTAAACAGTGTTGTGTTTGTCTACATGTATATGATGGTGCTCAAGGGCGGTTTTGCAAAAATTGATAAAAAGAGCGTCAAATCCAATGAAACAAACGTGAAGTTTTCGGATGTCGTGGGTCTTGGCGATGTAAAAGAAGAAGCATGGGAAGTCGTCGAACTCATTAAAGATCACGCCAAACTGAAGAAAATTGGCGGAAAGATAATACGTGGAATTCTTATGCTGGGTCCCCCTGGATGCGGTAAAACCTACCTCGCGAAAGCCATCGCGACGGAAGCCGGGCTCCCTTTTATTTCCATGCCTGCGAGTGAATTTAACGAAGTTTTTGTCGGTGTCGGCGCATCGCGCGTCCGTAAACTTTTTTCGAAAGCCCGTCAGCTGGCATACGGTTATGGCGGATGCGTAATTTTCATCGACGAATTGGATGCTCTCGGCAGCCGTCGTACTTTTAACCAGTTTGGCAGCGGCGAAAATAATACGACGCAAAACCAGCTTCTGGTCGAGATGGACGGTCTGACAGGCGCGGGTGATAATGTCATTATGATCGGAGCTACGAATGCCCCGGAAGATTCATTGGATCCAGCGCTTCTGCGCCCCGGCCGTTTTGACCGAAAACTTTATGTCACAAAGCCTGGTCTCGAAGATCGGGAAGCGATGTTCCGTTACTACCTTGCGAAGGTAAAGCACGAAGCTTCGATCGATGTGAAGAGGCTGGCACGCAAAGCGGTAGGGAAGAGTCCGGCGGACATTGAAAACATTATTAAAGAATCGGCTCTTATTGCCACGCGTTACGGCGGCGATATTGTGACAAACAAGGAAATTTCAGAAGCCATCGAGCGTATCGATCTCGGTACGAAGAACCGCATCACCATGAATCCCAGAGAAAAAGAGATGACCGCGTATCATGAAACCGGCCATCTTATAGCTACTTACCTGCTTCATCCGAGAAATGACGTATTCAAGGCTTCGATTATTCCCAGAAAGTCCTCACTTGGCGTCGTCCATCCTACTGCGATCGAAGAATGGCACAGTTACGATCGTGAGTCTCTGATGGCGGATATCAAGGTCTGCCTCGCCGGTTATGCCGGAGAAAAGGTGAAATACGGTACGACCACGAGCGGCGTTTCGTCGGACTTCAAGAAAGCAATGTCGATTACGCATCACATGGTGTGGGTCTGCGGTATGGGGCCGTCCGGATTTGTCGGAGATTACACGGTCGTGCCGCATCACGAACTTTCACAGGACATCATTCGTACCCTGAACAGTGACGTCAATAAAATCCTCGGCGATTGCTTGAAAGAAGTCGAGCAGCTTTTGAAAACCGAGAAAGATCTCTTTGAAAGATTCGCTCATGATCTTCTTACCAAGCAAGAGCTGGACTATGATCAGATCGAAGCGGTTTTCCAGGAATACGGAAAAGCCAATCCGCGGCATTTCGGCAGCACGGCTGAAGGCGGGAATGGTAAGGCTTCGTCTCTTGGAACGGGTACCGGTGACGGTTCTTTTAAGGAGCCCAGTAAGGATAAGTGATGAATCGAGTTTCCGGCCATGGAGTGTTGGGTTTACTGTTCGCTGGTCTGCTAACGGCTTCTTTAGCGGGCTGCTCCAACAACTCTTATCCAGCTGATAAATTAAAAGAATCTCTCCAGGAGATATGCAGTAAAGAATACGGAATTGACAACATCGATGTCAAAGTCGCCGGTTCCACGATCGGCGTTTACCTGCCCCTAAAAAAACTCTTTGCCACGGATTTCAAGAGTTCCGTCGTCGCCGGTAAAGTCCGTAATCTCGAAACCCTTTTCGAGCCCTCTCCCGAAGCGTTGGAGAAAGTAGAGGATGTTCTTTTCTCCATATCCCGCGTGCTTCTCAGCACCGACAAGAAACTTGATTTTTACGTTCTTCAGGCGACAGACACTGAAAACACAGGTCTTCAGCTCGTGCTTGTAGGCCATGTGGGCGACGTGAAACGAGTAAGAGTGTGGGACATTTCCCGCACCGAATACCGTAAGCGCGTTATTCATGAAATGAGGCAGAACCGGGCCGTGCTATGGCATCAGCCAATCCGCAGTCTTTTTGCCTCGATGGAAACTAAGCCTGTCGATTTGATCATGCAGGAATTTTTTGACGATTCCATATCCGCTGAAAACCTGCAGGGCATTTTCTTTCACACTCTCCACGAAAAAGATAAAACGAAGCCGGTCGTCAAATGGAATATAGAAGAAATCAGAAGCGCCCGGGTACAACGCGGGGAAGTTCTGGTGTATACGAAAGTCAGACCTACTGTAAACGGCAATACGCTTCTGGCTGCGAACGAGGGCTCCGCGCAGTTCCTTTTCCTCGTAGGCTTCAAGGGAACGGCAGAGCCTCAGATCAAAAGAATCATACCGTTCCAATACCTTGATGAGACCGGGAAGTTCCAGAATATACCTTTCCCCGAAGATATACAGATGGAACAGAGTCTGGAGACGTGGGAAGAAGAGTTTCCCCTGGAAGAAATGCACCTGGGAGATTTTCTAGCAGACCAGTTGACCCGCCGGGTGCAGGTGATGATTTCGCAGGACGAGCGCATTCGTAATACCTTCCGCGAAGTCAGAGTGACTGTCGATTACGACAAGGAAAGTGAAACGCCGCATTTTGTGTTCCAGTTTGATTCCGTCTCTCTCAGGGATTTTAATAACTATTCACCCGAATCGCTCATTCTCCACGAAGATATGATTTATCTATTGAATATGATCTCAAGAGAGTTTGTCGATGTTCTCCGGAGTTACCAATTCGGCGATTATGAATATCTGAGCGTCAATATCTCCCATGAGCCAGGTGAACACATTATCCCTCGAGCCGATCTCGAACTCTTCAGGCAGAAAAAAGTAGATTTTCAAGGACTTATTTCAGTAACGACTCTTTGACCTGCCTCTGACACTACCTGATATTTCCTATTAGACCATGCTGCCTGTTGAGACATTCGAGATAATTTGCTAAAATGACCGCCATGAAAATGACAGCAAGACAGCATGAAGTTCTCAATGCGGTTATTGAAACACACATTGAGACGGCGTTGCCAGTGGGTTCGGCTAATCTCAAAGAAAGATGTCATATGCGGTATTCTGCCGCCACGGTCCGCAATGAAATGGTTTTTTTGGAAGAAGCGGGTTTTCTTACGCACCCTCACACTTCTTCCGGGCGCATTCCGACAGATCTTGGATACCGCTATTATGTGGATAAGTGCATGCAGGCAACCGAAGTCCGCCCCAGCCGAGCGGATGACCTCGCTGATATTTCCCTCGGAATCGAAGAACCTGAACATCTGGCAGAAGAAGCATCCCGCCTGCTTGCGGCAATTCTGAGAGAAACCAGCCTTGTCGTTGTTTCCAGGAGCGTTGCGGATAACATACGCGTCTATCTCCAGGGGTCGAGCCATATCATGAATAAACCCGAGTTTCAGGACATCAATAAAGTACGCTCGTTATTCCAGGTGTTCGAAGAAAAATTGAAGCTGGTCGAAATCTTTTTGAGCGGTGTAGAAGAAGAAGAAAATCTTTCCGTCAGAATCGGCCAGGAAAATACGGCGGAGCCTTTTCACAAATGTGCGATCATTTCGAGCCCTTATTACATGCACGGCGTCAATTCCGGCCGGATCGCTATTGTCGGTCCGACACGCATGCAATACGACATTGCTATCCCGCTTGTTTCGCGAATGGCCGAGATGATAGGTATCGTTATCGACCGGCGGTTCTAGGCGACTTATGGAAATAAACAAGAAACAGGAAGTGGAAAAAGAAAATATGGAAGAGAAATTCAGCGAAAAAGAAGGCAATGACGATGTTGAGACGCCCCGGGAAGAAACCTCTGATGGCGTAACGCTGTCAAAGCAGGAATACGACGCCCTGAATACGCGCCTTCAAGAGCTCGAGAGGATGCGCGAAAAGCTGGTGCAGTCCGCGGCGGATTTTGAAAATGCAAAAAAACGCCTTAACCGGGAAAGAGAAGATTTTGTCAAGTTTGGCCAGGAAAACCTGCTGCGAAGCCTTCTTCCTATCTTGGATAATTTTGAGCGCGCTATAGCGCATTCCGGTTCGAGCGCGGATGCGGAGGATAGCAGCGCCGCCGCCCGACAGTTTAAAAACGTTATCTCGGGTATCCAAATGGTTCAAAAGCAGCTCGCGGACGTTTTGAAAGCGCAGGGACTCACGCGGATCAAATCACTGGGTGAATTGTTTGATCCGCACAAGCACGAAGCATTGAGTTACATGGAGCAGGACGGTAAAGAAGATGAGATCGTCGCTGAAATTGAACCAGGTTACATGCTCCACGACAGGCTGCTACGGGCTGCAAAGGTCAACGTGCGTACTGCCAAATCCTCTCCCGCGGGCGAAGGGCAAGACTGAGTGCTTTTTTCCTACCTGGACTGCTCTAAAATGACTTCTATCTCATAACATTCCAAAGGATCTATTCATGGCTGCACCTAAAAGAGATTACTATGAAGTTTTGGGCGTCAAGCGCGAGTCCAGCCAGGATGAATTAAAGAAAGCCTACCGGAAAGTTGCGCTCCAGTATCACCCCGACCGTAATCCCGGAAATAAAGAAGCTGAAGATAAGTTTAAAGAAGCGGCGGAAGCCTATGCCGTATTAAGCGACCGTGAAAAACGCGCTCAATATGATCAGTTTGGCCACTCACTGGGCGGCCAGGGTTTCGGAGGCTTCGAGGATTTCGCCGGCGGGTTCGGGGATATCTTCGGAGATATCTTCGAGGATTTTTTCGGAGGAAGCGGGGGCCGCCGCCGGGCTTCAGGCGGGCCCAGGGCGAGACGGGGAATGGATCTGGAGTATCCGATGGAAATTTCGCTCGAGGACGTCCTCAAGGGAAAGGACATCGAACTCGATTTCCAACGCCGAGAACTTTGCGCTGAATGTAATGGTTCCGGCGCCGCGCCTGATTCAAAGAAATCGACTTGTCCAGACTGTGCAGGTCAGGGTGAAATCCGCGTTTCGCAGGGTTTTTTTACTTTGCGCCGCACTTGTCCCACCTGTCAGGGAGAAGGCGAAAAAATCCAAAAGCCATGCCAGGCATGCGGCGGGGCAAAGCGTATAAAAAAAGCGAGAAAGCTGAGCATTCGCATTCCCTCAGGGATTCATTCCCAATCACGGCTCAAAGTGACGAGCGAAGGGGAGGCGGGAGAAAACGGCGGCAGGCGCGGAGATCTCTACGTCGATATCACTGTCAAGGATCACGAGTTCTTCGAACGCCGAAATGAAAATCTCTACTGCGAACTTCTGATTCCCTACACCACGGCGGTGCTCGGAGGTCCTGTAAACTGCCGGACTCTAACGGGAGAAACCGAGTTGAATATCTCAGCAGGAACGCCTGCGGGCAAAATCATGAAGATCAAGGAAGAGGGGCTCCCTTTCATTAACAATGACAAAGTCCGCGGCGAACTTTTTGTCCGCATGGAGATCGACGTCCCGTCCAAAGTTTCATCTGAAGAAAAGAGACTACTGCTCGAACTCGCAAAACTTCGCGGGGAGAAAGTCCTGACCAAAAAACCGCTCTTCGACCGTATCAAAGAATCATTCTAAGGGCGTCTGATGAGCAGTTCTGACCCTTCTTCAAAATCCGGATCAACCTTGCCGGATATTCTGCTGTCTTGCAGAGCCGCCTGGTTCGTATTCGCTGTATACAATCTGCTTCTGTTAATTTTGTCTCTCCTTCCTGGCGATGAACTTCCCCAGGTGTTCGATCTGAATGATAAGCTCGCTCATGCGATAGGCTATTTTTTCCTGACGGCAATTTCAGCGCACACTTTCTTTCGCAGCCGCTCAGACTTCCTGACCGCCAAGCCTAATCTTTGGGCAGCCTGCTGGGCAGCAAACATTTCCGCTATGACAGAATTCGCGCAAAATTTCGTTCCCGGTCGTTTTACAGATGTTTTAGACCTCGCAGCCAATACCGCCGGTATCGCGGTCTCGTTCGGACTTCTGTGGCTGCTCAGGCCTGACAAGGAAGTACTCCTGCCAGATAGTTTAACCGGGAAAAACAGAGGAAATACCCTTGGCTTGATAGCCGGCTCAGACGCGGTCTCTTTTCCTGCTGCGGGAACACCGATGAATTATTTCGATTACCAGCACCGCGTGATCTACGGTGAAACGGACAAAATGGGGATCAGCTATTACGCGAATTATTTTCTCTGGTTCGAAGCGGCGCGCAATGAATACTTCCGGGCGCTTGGAATGCCGTACACGGAGTGTGAAAAGAAAGGATATTTTCTTCCCGTCGTCGAGACAAGCGCGAGATACATCGCCTCCTCCACTTATGACGATATCGTCATCGTACGCACCAGTGTCAGCCAGATCAGGCGAAGTTCCATGCGGTTTGAATATAAAGTTTTTAAGAATGACTCGGAGAAGCCCGTCGCAACAGGGTTTTCAATCCACGCTTTTGTGGATTCCACGATGAAGCCCGTGCGCGTTCCTGATGAAATCCGGCAGCTTGTTACGCTCTTCTCTCTGCTCCAGCCTCCCGTTTAGCCAGGGTTCCCTAAGCTTCCTCGCCTTCTCGTTATTCGCTTTATCTTTGCCAAAGGTATAATTCTCAACATTTCTTTTGACCCGACTTCCAGAGCGTGTTATAGTCCGTTTCGTTGAGAGCCTTGTGGCACAAGGGATTCAAGGCGATCTGCAAACCAACTTTTAAGTTGATTTGGAAGGTTAATGAAAGAAAAAACCAAGATCACCATTCTCGGTGACGGCGGTTGGGGAACAGCTTTAGCGGTCGTGGCGGCGCGGAAAAAGAACCCGGTGGTTCTTTGGTCCGCGTTTCCTGAGTACGCAAAAATCCTCAACTCAAAAAAGGAAAACGTCAAATTCCTGCCGGGTGTCTCTCTCTCCAAAGATATCAAAATCACCTCCGATCTCGAAGAGGCCGTTAAGTTTGGCGAAGTCATCGTCCTTGCCATTCCCACGCAGTTTCTTCGCACTATCCTCTATAAGGTCAAAGACCACAAAATCGCGAAGAAGATCTTTGTTTCGGTGTCCAAAGGCCTTGAGAAGAAGACCAGCCTGAGGCCTTCCCAGATCATTTATTCGGCACTCGGGACCCAGGTTCCCCTTGTCGTCATATCCGGACCTTCTCACGCTGAAGAAGTGGCACGAGGCCTTCCGACGCTCGTTGTCGCAGCGAGCGACAATCCGAAGCACGCGCAGAAAGTCCAGGCAGCTTTTGCCGACACCTATTTCCGCATTTATTCCCAGACCGATATCATTGGCGTCGAACTCGGCGGCGCGCTCAAAAACGTGATCGCGATCGCGGCGGGCATATGTGACGGCCTGAAGTTCGGTGATAATACGAAATCCGGTCTCCTCACAAGGGGACTTCTCGAAATGATGCGTCTCGGCGTCCGCATGGGCGCGAATCCTAATACTTTTTTCGGGCTCTCGGGCCTTGGAGACCTCGCGACAACGTGTTTTTCGAAACACGGGCGTAATCTGCGCGTCGGCCGCGAACTCGGCGAGGGGAAAAAGATTAAAGAGATCCTGAAAGGAATGGAGATGGTCGCCGAGGGTGTCGATACGGCCGAAAGCGTGCACCAGCTTTGCGAGAAAATCGACATCGATCTTCCGCTCATGGGCGCCGTATACAGCCTTCTTTTCCAGGGCAAGGATTGCAAGAGAGTGGTTGGGGATCTTCTGAACCGCACGGCACGCGAAGAGTGGAAGCAGTACTGATTCCGAATTATTCAGGCAGTAAGTTTTTTAAGCATGGTGAAGTCCGAAAGGACAAAGCCGCTATTTTTAAAAAAGTGAAAGGAGGTGTACTCAATGAATAAGTCAGAACTCGTAGAAGAAGTTGCAAAAAAGACCAGTCTTTCCAAGGCACAGGCTTGGAAGACTATCGATGCCACTTTTGAGGCGATTCGTGGTTCGCTGAAGAAGGGGAAGAAGGTCTCTTTGATCGGCTTTGGTAGCTTCCTCGTTCGGAAGCGTAAGGCCCGCAAGGGACGCAACCCGAAGACCGGTGCTGCGATCAGCATTAAAGCCCGCAAGGTTCCTGCTTTCTCAGCCGGATCTGCGCTGAAAAAGGCCGTTAATTAAGCTTTAAGGCCGCTTTACAACAAAAAGGGCGAATCAGCAAAAACTGATTCGCCCTTTTTGCATCTCGTTTGCTCCCCCCAAAGGGGCAAACTCTCTCTCAAACTCTTTAGGTATGTGCGCTATAAGATAATGAAGACTGGCCCGTAGTAAAAGGCTCCGGAAGCCCTTTGCCCGGGCGCTGTTCGCCATGAAAAGTTATATTTTTTATTAAGGGATCAGCTCCTTTTTCCAGGATTTGAATGTCCTCGATCCGGAAATCTGCGGATTCGGTTCCGAGAAGAACCGGATCAAAGACGAACCGGATAACGGTAAGCCCGCCGAAGGCCGCGTCATCAGGCAGCTTGAAGTACGACTCCCCCTTGCGTGAGAACGGCTGAAGATAAAACCGATGATTTCCATCCTGCTTGCCCGATTCAAAACTGAGAAGCGCCGCGAGAGGAATATTCTCGCCGCCGTAGCGCAGTCTGACCCATTGATCTCTCAGATCAACGGCTTTGTCGAAACGCCAGAAAAATGCGCCGGGTTTTTCGAGGCCCTGAAAACGGATCTGGACTTTGTTTCCGTCCTGTACTTCGAACTCCAGTCCGCCGGTTGAACCGACACTGAACTTGGACGCTGCAAGCAGTGACTTCGCTTCGGCAGCCGCGTCCAGTTCCTCCGGCTTTTCCGCGAGAAGCAGAGGACTCGCAATCGTGTTTTTTCCCACGATCTGCGCGCTTTTAAATTGAGGGTCGAGATCCGCTGAGACGGAGGTCTCCGACTGCGCGCTGGGAGCACCGGTGAGAAACAGAAGACAGATTATGAGTGTAGAGGTTATGTTTTTTTTCATCGTTTGATTTCGGCAACTCAGCTGTCCTCTGGGGATTTAACCTGGAGGACCTGTGGCTTTGCCGTATCCTGGCCGGGTAACCCGGATACGGCCCCGCAAGAACTTTTCCGGCGGGGCGTCCCTGCCTTGCGGCAGGTTTGCTAGTATCGTTCAACTTGATGAAGCCCGTATTACAGTAATTCTCAAAGAACTCTAAAAGAAGAGTACTCGACTCGTTCTGCGAGTGCAAATTTAAACGCGGTTTTTTTATGATTTACGCGAGCGGAAAACCTTCATAACATTCAAACGCTATCAATATTTTCGGCGGTCCGCTATTATTTGCAATCGCGATTGCGTATGCCATACTTTTAATGATTGTGCGGGCCATAGAGTCGTGCCCCTTCCGGCAACGGAAGCCGTCACGGGCCCGCGCAATCAATCGCGGATCCCGCGCCGCTAAGCGGGAAAGGTCAAAACCGCGCATGATTCATTTCGCCAATAGCCTTCTCTTTATAGCGTGTTTCGGAAGTCTGGCCTGGGGTCTTAAATCTTTCTCGGAAAGAATGCCGCAAAAGGAAGCGGGGTTCACTCCTATCTCCGTGGCGGGCGCGCTCTTCATGTCCCTTCACGGGATCTGTCTTTTTTTCTTTCCTGCTGCGGACGGTATCAGGGAACTCGCCGGCCTCTTTCTATACGCGGGGGCTCTCTCGCTTTTTTGGTGGTCAGCGAGGATCAGCCGCCGCCAGCCGCTCGAACTTGCCTACTCGGAAGAAGAACCTGATTACCTCGTCATTGGAGGGCCTTACCAATATATACGTCATCCTTATTACTCCTCGCAGGTCCTGGTATGGCTTGCGGGAGTCTTCGCTTCCGGCCATCTTATGCTGCTTACCACGACGGGTATCATGCTGCTTCTTTATATGAGGGAAGCGGGCGCGGAAGAAAACCGTTTTGAGCGGAGCGGGATGCGGGAAGTATTTCTACGCTACAAGGCGAGATCCGGTAAATTCATTCCCCGGCCGAACGTGCTGAAAACGCTGCTGAGCGGTAAATCAATTATCTCCCAGAGTGACACCGGCGGGCCGGACAAACTCGCGGCTTGAACCCGTTGCTCACTTTATTCTTCAAACAAAACTCTCGTTTCACTGTCTCGAGCCACTTCCACGTCCCACCCTAATTGTTCTTTCATCAATGACGCGAGCGTTTCTGCAGATTCGGGTTCCCCATGGACAATAAAAGTTTTTTTCGGCGCTCGGCGAAAACCAGCCAGCCAGCGCATAATCTCCTTTTGGTCGGCGTGTGCTGAAAAACCTTCCAGCCGTTTGACCTGCGCATGGACAGGGACGTCCGCCCCATGGATCTTGATGCTGGCCGCGCCGTCTTCGAGCAAACGGCCGCGCGTTCCCTGCGCCTGAAAGCCTGCGAAGAGCACGATCGTATCCGGGTCAGGAAGCTTTCGTTCAAGATGATGAAGCACGCGGCCGCCCGTCGCCATTCCGCTCGCCGAAACGATGATCATGGGGCCGTTCATTTTATTGAGCCGGATAGACTCGGCCTGGCCGCGGACATACGTAAAATTTTTTGTGCCGAGCGGCGTGCCGTCTTCTTGTATGAGGCGCGCCATTTCCGCGTCATGGTCTTCCGGATGGCGGCCATAAATAATGCTCGCGTTTATCGCCATGGGACTATCGAGAAACACGGGGAGCACGGGAATCTTTCCGGCATTCTCGAGCTCCCTGAGAACCCACATGATTTCCTGGGATCGGTCGATGGCGAAGGCGGGGATGATGAGCGTCCCTTTTTTCTGAAAAATCTCGTGGACGATCCGTGCAAGCTGTTCTTCGCCGCCGCTCGCGTGCAAGCGGTCGCCGTAGGTTGATTCGAGGAGGAGCGTGTCGGCTTCGAGGACCAGTTCGGGTTCACGCAAAATGGGACGGTCCCAGCGCCCAAGGTCGCCTGAAAAAACCAGCTTGTGTGGAACCGTTCCGCTCCCGCCGATTTCCATCTCTACAATCGAGGCTCCGAGAATATGGCCCGCGCGGCGAAAGCGCGCTTTGATAAGCGGAGCCACCTGAAACTCTTCGTGATAGGGAAGGGGTTCGAGACGGCGCAGGACCGCTGTCGCGTCGTCCATCGTGAAAAGCGGCAGGGCGGGACTGTGTTTGGAAAATCCGCCTTCGTTCGCAAACTCAGCTTCTTCAGCCTGCAGCCGCGCCGCATCGGGAAGAAGAATGGTCAGCAGGTCTTCCGTGCCATAGCTGCAGTAGATTCTGCCGTGGAAGCCGTGGCGAACCAGGATCGGAAGATAACCGGAATGGTCTATATGCGCGTGACTGAGTACGACCGCGTCAATAGCGGAACAGTCAAACGGCGGAGCAGCCCAGTTTCGCAGACGGAGCTCCTTCAGTCCCTGGAAGAGACCCGCGTCGAGCAGGATCTTCCGGCCGTTTGCACGCAGAAGATATTTAGAGCCGGTCACCGTTCCGGCGGCGCCGTAAAATGTAATGGTCGGGGACTCGGTCATCTCTATTTATGTGATCAGCCTGCGGGTTGGAAACGGGGTATTATAGGCAAAGGATTGATAAAACCCAAGGAAAAGGGTGCGCGCTCAGGCGTATTCTTCCGAACCCTGCACCCAGATGAATGACTGGATATCGATCATATCCCGTGGTTTAAGGTCGGAGACGTCGTCCCGCACCTGCTTCGCGAAATCAAGCGTGCTTTTGTAGGTTTCCCAATTAGGACGAGATTCGTAATTAAAGGGAAACGCGCATACTTCCGCTGCCGTCTGAGTGACTCGAGGCTTCAAGAAAATATGTTCCTTCGGATTGGCGATAAAACCAAAGACCGTATGCAGCGGCCATGTCAGGACGCGTGTCTGCTTTCTCGGGAGGGCGGCCAGAACTGCGGTGAAATTTTCAAATCTTTCCTTGAGCGATTCTTTACCATAAACATAGTCATAGAGGCCAAGAGCGAATGCCCTGGCGCCCGCCGGTGATTTTACGGCGTCCCGAAGCGCCATTTTCTCGAACGAAAAAAGCAGGTTCGTTTTTGTCTCGATGTTAACGGCCTTCTTCGCTATTTCAGTATATTTGTGAGCGGCGAGAAGGCGCTCGTATTCCGCCTTGTTGAGATCCCGCTCCCAGGCGAGATGAGCCTTCCATTTATAATCACGTTCCCAATCCAGGTATTTCGGGTCGGCAAAACCCTTGGAAAAAAAGAGGAGAAATTTCTGTCTGCACCGGGCACGGTCTTTCGAGAGGACTTTTTTTCTGGGGACTATTCGCCCCGCGGCTATTTTGGCTTTCGTCAGCAGATCCATGAAACACCTCCAGACAAGTATGATCCCGGGCTATCGAGCGGAGAAGCGGAACGGAGATGAATCCACCATCGGGTCATCTATGAGGGGGATAGGATAAGGCCGGGGGTGGGCGCGCTTATTAGCGTCCCAAATAAAAACGGCCATCTTTGCGATGGCCGTTTTTATAAATGGTCGGGGCGAGAGGATTTGAACCTCCGACCCCACGCACCCCAAGCGTGTGCGCTAATCCAGACTGCGCTACGCCCCGACGTAACTTTTGACGCTCCAAAACAAACAGAACTTCGATCTCAAGAACTCTAAGGGGTCAATCTTGAACGGAAGGCTGTTTAGGAAGCTGAATTATAGCGAACTCGCCCTGCCTTGTCACCTAGGATTACTCGTATAACATTCGGAGACTTTAACGGGGAACAGAACAGGTCCCTTCTGTCAAAAGGCGCAAATACCCCTGCTCCCGGGCGTTCTGCTATAGTAGTATTGTCATTTCACGCAAACCGGGTCTTACAGGTTTGATAAGCCCTGATTTCTTACCATGCGGTAAAAAAAGAGGAAAATGGTTTTGAAAGTTGACAGGTCTGTCTGGAGCATTGAAGACATTCTTCGCATTGCTCAGAAAAAAGAGAATCTGGAAATGGGGGAGGAATCCTGGGTTGCTTTTATCCAGGAAGGCGTTGACTTTTTAAAAGAGTACTGGAATGAACATGGAAATGTTTATGGCGTGACAACGGGGTATGGAGATTCCTGCAATATTCAAATTCCCGAAGCTCTTGTCGAAGAACTGCCGCTTCATTTAACGCGTTTTCACGGATGCGGTCTCGGTGCTTATTTTAATGAGGAACAGACCAGGGCGATTATGGCAGTACGTCTCGCCTCTCTCAAGCGCGGTTATTCGGGCGTCCGCCCTCTTTTGCTGGAAAACATCATTCATCTCATTAACCATAATATTATGCCTCTGATACCTCAGGAAGGTTCGGTCGGTGCAAGCGGTGATCTCACCCCCCTTTCTTATATTGCCGCTACTCTCGTAGGCGAAAGAGAAGTGATGTATCAGGGAGAAATTATTCCGGCTGATACAGCACTAAAAAAATGCAAGCTCGCGCCTTTAAAATTACGGCCCAAAGAAGGGCTGGCAATTATGAATGGCACTGCCGTGATGACCGCACTCGCCTGCTTTGCATGGAAAAAAGCCGAATACTTAACGCGTTTGAGCAGTCGATGCACGGCAATGCTTCATGAAGTTGTGCAAGGCAATAAAAACCATTTCCGCGAAGAGCTTTTTGCTCTCAAGCCCTTTAGGGGACAGGCTGCATGCGCCGCCTGGATTCATCAGGATATCGTGGATCATAAAATGAAACCTGTCCATAAACTGCAAGACAGATATTCCCTGCGCTGCGCGCCTCACATCATCGGGGTTTTAATGGATGCGCTCCCGTGGATGAAAGAGCATATCGAAACGGAACTTAATAGCGTCAACGACAATCCGGTGATCGATGCTGCTAATAAGGAAATTCTTCATGGCGGCCACTTTTATGGGGGGCATATTGCGTTTGTCATGGATTCCATGAAAAACGCTGTTGCGAATCTCGCTGATTTGCAGGACAGGCAGATGGCGCTGATGATGGACAAAAATTCAAACAATGGCCTGCCGGCTAATTTATCGGGAACCAGAGGAGAGCGGGCAGCAATCAATCACGGCTTTAAAGCGATTCAAATCGGAGTTTCCGCGTGGACTGCTGAAGCATTGAAGCTGACGATGCCGGCGAGTGTTTTTTCGCGTTCAACAGAATGCCATAATCAGGATAAAGTAAGTATGGGGACTATTGCTGCGAGGGACTGCCTCCGGGTCATTGAATTGACGCAGCAGGTGTGCGCCGCGACGGTGCTTGCCTGTGTACAGGGAGTAGAGCTGCGTCAACAGCGTGGAGATCTGATAAAGGAGCAGCTGACACCCGCGGTCCAGGAATTCTGTTCGCAGATTCGACAGGTTTCGGACTTTGTCGATGAAGACCGTCCTTTGGAAAAAGATCTGAAAAGTATCATTCAGCTTATCAATCAAGAGCATTGGAATCTGTATCCGCAATAGCGCGTATCCCACACTCTCTTACTGGGAAGTATTCAATAATAATCAATCCCGCAGCATGAAATATCCCCCTTCACCTGTTTTTCAAGAGTAGAGAGCAGTCCAGTTTCATAAGGTTTTGGCGGCATTTCTCCGTTTCTGTCAGTCCACGCCATTCTTTATGAAACATTTAAGCAGGAGGAAAACCGTACGAAAAAACAAATGCCGTTTATGACGCCGTATGCTGTGTGCGTTGCTGCTTTTCATGCCTTTGGGGTCAGCCGCATGTTCGCATCAATTGGAGACCTTATGTTTAGGTTATTTTTTATAAAGAGGCAGGCAAAGATCGTTCCTTAAGCAAAATCCCGCTCTATTATATCGCTTGAAACCTTACAGCCCACATGAAATAATATGAACCTTTGATAAGGTTTACTAAGCTTACCGCAGAGGAATTTATCGATGGAAAATCTCAAAGAGTACGCACAGGTGAAGGAAGCGGCTGATCTGCTTGGCGTGAGTCCGATGACACTAAGAAATTGGGATCGCAGCGGAAAATTAAAACCCGTTCGAAATCCCATTAACCGTTATCGTTTGTATAAGAGAAGCGATTTGCAGAAGTTACTCGAATCGATTCTTGTCGGCAAAACAGCCTGATCAAATTTATGGCCCGAATCAGAAGAAAGTCATTCCCTCACAGGGAGGAGCTTTATGAGCAATAGACCACTGGCTCTCATTGTGGGCGGGAGCCGAGGTATCGGAAAAAGTACGGCATTGCGTCTGGCACAGTCGGGCTTCGACATCTGTTTGAGTTATCACCGCAACGTAGAAGCCGCTGAAGCCGTGCGGCTGGAAATCACCAGGATGGGTGTCGAATGCCAGATCGCGGCCTTTGACGTGGGGAATGGGGCTCAGACCGAGTCAGTCTTGGGAGAAATGATGAAAGACCGGGCTCCCGAGGCAGTCGTGTTCAACTCAGGGATCGCGCGGGACAATCTTCTTGTGATGATGAGCCGGGAAGAATGGGAAAGTGTCATCTCTACAAATCTCAACGGTTTTTATAACGTCATGAGAGTTGTTTTGTTTCCGATGCTCCGCGAGAAACGGGGACGCATCGTAGTCGTTTCATCAACTTCGGGAGAGGTCGGCCAGGCGGGGCAGGTCAATTATTCAGCCTCTAAAGCGGGTCTTATCGGCGCCGCTAAAGCCCTGGCGCGCGAAGTCGGAAAAAAAAATATCCTGGTAAACGTCGTTGCCCCCGGCGTGATTGAAACAGATATGACTGAAGGCCTTCCGCTCGAGCAGCTTTTGCCTCTCATTCCTTTAAAACGTTTCGGAAAAGTGGAAGATGTTTCTTCGGTAATTCATTTTCTGTGTACGGAAAAAAATATGTATATTCACGGCCAGGTGATAGGCATCAATGGCGGCCTGGCTACATGAGGGAAGCGGCATGAAGCACTATGACAATATCGTAGTCGGAAGCGGCGCCAGCGGGTTGTCCCTCGCTCATCTCCTGGCTCTGAACGGGAAAAAAGTCCTGCTTCTTGAGAAGGGATGGTATCTGGGAGGAAGCCTGACGCGTTTCAGAAAAAAAGGGATTCCTTTTGATACCGGGTTTCATTTTACCGGCGGTTTTACGCAAAAAGGTATTCTCCACGATATGCTGACAGCTCTCGGTATTCGGGATGAAATAGAACCGATCTATCTGAACGACGCCAAATCGAACCGCTACGTCTTCGAACAGGACGGATTAGTCTATGATATTCCACCCGGGGTGGAACCTTTTAAGAATGCCTTGAAAGAGTATTTTCCGGAGGAATGCGAAGGCATTGAACGTTATTTTGAAATCTGTGAAAAGTGTTACAAGGAAACCTCGTCTCTCGACCTTCGTAAAATCGCGCAGGTTCCGAACGTCCTTGAAGAAGATTACAAGAGCCTGTCCAGCATTCTTGATACTCTGATAAAAAATGAACATTTAAAGGGCATACTGGCGACTTACTGCATGTGCTACGGCGTGAAGCCTTCCGAAGTGTCTTTTGCCAATCATGCCCGTGTTGCGTACGGACTTTATGAAATGGTCGTGCGGGTAAAGGACGGCGGCGACGCGTTCGTAAATGCGTTTGGCAAGGCGCTGAAACAGCTGAACGTGGACGTACGCCTTAAAACTTATATCAAAGAGTGTCAGGATGTCGAAAACCGGACAGTCGGCCGGTTCGTTTTGAATACGGGAGAAGAAGTCTCCTGCGATCAGTGCATTTTTACCATTCATCCCCGGTCGATTCTGGATACCCTTCCCAAAGAGCATTTGAGCAAGGCTTTTATGGACCGCGTTCAGGATTTCGAACCTTCGATGGGGTTCTTTTCCTTGTATTGCGTTTTAAAGACGGAAAATCCTGACGAGCCTCTTGTGCCTGCCATTACCTCGCTCCTTCCTGTTCCCGATGTGAACGGTTTACTGGATACCGCTAACGAAGGCCCTACCGCCGTCGTCATTCTGACGAGCAACGAATACGTTAAGGGAAAGCTCCATAAGGTCGTCACCGCGCTCGAGCCCTGTTTTTTCAAAGACGTCGAGGAATGGAAAGAAACATCGATTAAGAAAAGACCCGCCTCTTATCTGGCTTACAAGAAAGAAAGGATCGAAAAAATCCTGAAACGAATCGTCGATTTCTATCCCGAATACGAAAATCGCCTCGAGGTCGTCGAAGCGGCGTCTATGCTGAGCTACCGGGACTTTCTGCATTCGCCTGACGGTACCGCTTATGGCGTCAAGCAGAAGATCGGCCAGATCAATCTATTTGGAAGGCTGCCTTTGAGGAACCTTTATGCCTCTGGCCAGAGCGCCGTTCTGCCGGGCATCGTGGGTGCCATGATGTCTTCTTTTATTATCCTGCGCGCGATCCTGGGACGGGATAAGTACGATGAATTTATAAAGGAGAGGCTGCCAAGTGAAACGTGTAGTTATAACGGGTAGAGGGGTCGTCAGCAGTCTGGGGAATGATCTGCCTTCGTTAATGGCAGGGCTCGCTCATGGAAAAAGTGCGGTACGGCACATGCCTGACTGGAAAAAATACAAGGGCCTGCATAGTCTTGTCGGCGCGCCTGCGGAACTCAAGGGTGAGAAAGACATTCCCCGGCAGGTCAGGCGTTCCATGGGACGCCTGAGTATCTTTGGCGCGCAGGCGGCGAAACAGGCTGTCGAAGAAGCGGGAATTACGGAAACTTTCTTAACTTCTCAGCGTTTCGGCTGCGTCATGGGGTCGACCATGGGAGGAGCCGAGGCCATGAACGACGCTTTCGAACTCATGCTCCCTAGTCTTGATCTGTCGCAGTTGTCCGCGATGAGTTTTTTTAAATGTGTTTCCCATACCGCAGCGATGAATGTAGCCCAGTATTTGGGAATCAAGGGGTACGTCATGGCGACTTCCGCGGCGTGCGCCTCTTCGCTGCAGGCGCTCGGCCTCGGATATGAATTGATACGGAGCGGGCGGCAGGACGCCATGCTTTGCGGCGGAGCAGAAGAACTTCATCCGATTGTCACAGGAACCTTCGATATTCTTTTTGCGACCTCGACTCATTACAACGAGGATCCTTCCGTGACTCCGAGGCCTTTCGATGAAAGAAGAGACGGCCTCGTCTGCGGGGAAGGGGCCGGCGTGCTGGTGCTCGAAGAATACGAACATGCGCGAGAGCGCGGCGCCCCGATTTTCGGAGAAGTCGCAGGCTATTCGACTTCCGGAAGCGGATCGAGCGTAAGCCAGTCGAGCAGGGAAGGAATGCAGGCATGTATTGAAGACGCGATCGCCGATTCCGGATTGCGCGCAGGCGATGTAGATTACATCAGCGCTCATGCCACGGCAACCATGCAGGGTGATCAGTGCGAGGCAGAAGCGATCCGGGCTGTCTTCGGCGGCAAAGTCCTGGTGGGCGGGCTCAAGGGTTATATCGGTCATACGCTTGGCGCGTCGGGCGCTATCGAACTCGCGGCTTCACTCGAGATGATGTCACGCGGGGAGATTTATCCAACTTTGAACCTGGGAAAAGTGGATCCGGCATGCAGCGGGATCACCCATGTGCAGGAACGGCTCAAGCGGGAGATTCGTGTGATTGTGAAAAATTGTTTTGCTTTCGGCGGTATTAATGCGGCACTTGTTTGCAAAAAAGCAGAGGATTAAGAATGAATGACGATCAGGTCAAAAAAGGTGTGGATGAAGTTTTTGAGGAGGCCTTCGAAATCAGCCCGGACCGGCTCAAACCGGAAAGCAAGATCTTCGAGGACTTGGGTCTGGACAGTCTGGATATCGTGGACCTTATTGTAGCCCTTCAAAAAAAGTTTAAAGTGCAGATAAGGGAAGACGAGAGAGTGCGGAAGATCCGGACGCTCGATGATATTTATCAGTTCATCATCGCCCTGAAGAATGCAGGCGGATTTTCACAGTCGTGATTCCGGAAGGTGTTTTTTGAAAAAGCTTCTTCTCAATCTGATATTTTATCCTCTTTTCGTGGCCGTTACGGCAGGGATGTTCGGGTTCTTCCTGTTTCCGCTGCTTTTGATCCGTCCTTTAATCGGACCGCGCAGAATCGTCAGGATTGTAAGAGCCCTGATACTCTTGTACGGATCCATTGTAATACGGGTGCTGCCATTCCCTTTTGTCCGCATCAGGTACAAAGATTACGAGAAAGAAAAGAAGCGCGGCGCTTGTGTTTACGTGTGCAATCACCGCTCAAGTTCCGACGGATTTCTTATGGCGAATTTAAATGTTGAGGCCGTTCAGGTAGTTAATAACTGGCCGTTCAGAATTCCCATAATAGGATGGGTGGCGCGCGTTGCGGGGTACCTGAGCGTTCGCACGATGGCGTTCGAGGCCTTTATGAAAGAGAGCTGCCGGCTGCTCGGCGAAGGCGTCTCTATAATCGCTTTTCCGGAAGGCTCACGGTCGACGGACCGGGTAGTCAATCAGTTTAACGGCGCCGTATTCAGGGTCGCTCAGGCGGCGCGGGTTCCCGTTGTTCCGGTCTGCCTGAGCGGTAATCAGTTTATTCCACCCAAAGGCACCGGTATTTTGAACCCCGGATTGATAAAGGTTCATAAGCTGCCTGCCCTGGAGTGGGAATTCTATAAAGACTGGACGCCGTTTAAACTCAAAAACGTGGTGCGTGAAATAATTCAGAGTGAAGTGGATACACTGGAGGCTGTTTGATATCCGAAATCGAGCAGTATCAGAAAGCTAAATTTCTGGGCAAGAAAGAAATCCGCCTGGCTCAGACGGCAATGCTGCGCAGCCATCTTCTTTATGCCAGAGAAAATTCGACCGCTTACAAAAGCGTGCTCTCCCGGAAGGGTTTAGATATAGAGCGCATGGAATTAGAACATCTCTCGCTGCTCCCTCTTACGGAAAAAAAAGATATCGAGTCAGCTCCGGATTCTTTTCTTGCAGTAGAGCGGCATAAGATCGCTGATATCGTTCTGTCTTCCGGAACGACGGGCAAGCCCCTTCCGATTTTTTATACCGGACAGGACCTGAAACGACTTGCTTACAACGAAGCGCAGGCATTCGCAGGCTGCGGTATTCAGGCCGGGGACACAGCCTTATTGACCTGTACCATGGACCGCTGCTTTGTAGCCGGACTTGCTTATTTCCTGGGCCTGCGGGAGCTGGGGGCCACGGTAATCAGAAACGGGCACGGGGTGATTGAAAGCCACGCTGAGATGATCCGGACCCTGCGGCCGACAGTCATCGTAGGGGTTCCGACTTTCCTGAAGAAATTGGCCTTATCGATGAACAGGACGGATTCTCATCTTCCGGCGGCCGGCGTTCGTAAGATTATCTGCATCGGGGAACCCTTGCGCGGCCGGCGCTTTGAACTCCTTGGAATCGGAGAAGAGCTTGAAGAACTCTGGGGCGCCAAAGTTTATTCGACATACGCTTCATCTGAGACCATTACGACATTCTGCGAATGCACCGCTCAGAGAGGCGGGCACCTGCTCCCCGAGCTGGCGGTAATCGAAATCGTTGATGATCACGGAGAGGTCCTGCCGCCGGGAGAAACCGGCGAGATTGTCCTGACGCCTTTGGCCGTGGAAGGAATGCCTCTTATTCGTTATAAGACGGGCGATATCAGCTTTATGGAGGAATCGCCGTGTGGCTGCGGCCGCTTTTCCCCGCGCCTTGGACCTATTCTGGGCAGGAAAAACCATTTGATGAAAGTGAAGGGAACTTCCTTTTATCCGCAGGCGGTTTTCGATGTGCTGGAAAATAGCGGGGCCGTTTCAAATTATTACATCGAAGTCTTTCATGAAAGTGAACTCTCCGACCGGCTGGTCGTCCATGCGGCCACAGAAGACCCTTCATTTACCCGGCTGATGCTCGAAGACCTGCTTGTTGCAAAATTGAGAGTCAAACCGGAAGTCCTTATGGAAAGTGATGAAATAATCAAACGAAAGGTTTTTATGCCGCGGTCCAGAAAACCCGTGCGTTTCTTTGATGGGAGAAAAGAATATGTCAGACATTCCTGACGCGGCCGCTCCAGATAGTGAACGCTTGCCGAAGCGAGCGGAAGATCTCATTCCTCACGGCGGGCCGATGTGCGTCATCGACGCACTGACTTTCGCAGGAGAAAAATCAGCTGAATCCAGGGTAACGGTAAGGGAAGGCAGTCCTTTTCTGCGCCGGGACGGAACGGTCGAAGAAACAGTTTTTGTGGAAATGATCGCCCAGTGCATCGCTGCCAGGAACGGATATGACACGGCCAAAGAGAAGCGCAAAAGCCAGGAAGGCTATCTGGTCGGTGTAAAGAGCCTGAAAGTGACGGGCTGCGCGCGTGCGGGAGACATCTTGACCGTTAAAGCCGCAAAGTATGCGGAATACGGAGGCTTTGGCGTTATTGAAGGAAGCGTATGGCGGGAGGCAGAAGTGCTGGCGCAGGGCGAGCTCAAAGTCCTGCAGATTACCGGAAATGTCTCTGTTTCTGACGCTCAAGTTTAAGGGGAGGTTCTGTTCGGCCGGATCATCGAACGCGCATTTTATGACATTCAAACTGGCTATTCTCATTGGAAGTGTATTTTTTATTTGCGGAAATGCTTATTCGGCTTCCGCTCCTCCCGTAATTTCGCCGGATCGGGGCGAAGTGCTCGAGACACTGCGCGATCTGGAACAAAAGATGCGCCGGATCGAATACATGCAAACCGGATTCACTCAAATCAAAAAGTTGAGCGCTTTCAAACACGACATCGAGCTCAAGGGTTCGATCACCATGCAAAAACCGGACAGGTTCGCCTGGCATACCGAATCGCCTGTCCGCTATTCGATGGTGTTCGAGAAGGGCAGTGTTTATCAATGGAACGAAGACACGAACCGCGTCGAAGTCACCGCCCTCTCCAGCGCACCCGTACTCAGGATCGTGATGGAACAGATGCAGACGTGGTTCTCGGGCTCCTATGTTTCCTTAATGGATCAGTACGACATCAGGATTTTATCGAAAAGTCCTTTGTCTCTGGAATTTGTGCCGCGGAAAACCTCTTTCTCTTTCGGTCTGATCCAGTCTTTGATCATCCGGTTCCAGGCAGACAGCAGTTACATCCAAGCCATTGAAGTAGAGGAAGAAAACGGAGACCGCTCTAAAATGAATTTTACGGACACCGTCCTGAATAAAGAGCCCAATCCCTCTGTGTGGAAGGCGGACGGCCATGCAGTTTAAAGAAAGATTTTCTGTCCGGTTTCTGCTTGCCGCGGGCCTTTGCCTTACGGCCCTTACCGCGCTGGCGGCCCTGCGTTTTGTTCCCTTCAACAACGATATCAGCGTCATGCTTCCCGACGAACCTGAAATCCGCGAAACCTTTCAGTTTTTTAGAGAGGCGCCTTTTGCGAGAAACGTTCTTGTTTCTTTCGAATTGAAAGAAGGCGGAACGCGGCTCTCGGATGTGTTAAATGCGGTAGACCGATTTAGCGGAAAAATTGATTCGCCGATGATTACGCGTATTGTCAAAGGCATCGATCCCAAACAGTCATTCGGGGACATGCTTGAATTCACAAGGCTGGCGCCCCAGCTGCTCGAGGAAAATCAACTGAAAGAGCTCGAGCGTAAACTCGGCGCCGAGTTCGTGAATAAAAAACTGGAAAATTTTTACAGGGTGTCTTTGACTCCCGCGGGGGCTTTTGCTTTGCCGCTGCTGCGGCAGGACCCTTTGAGCCTGCAGGACGACGCTCTCCGTACCCTGCGCCAGCTGGCCGCGAGTTCGGATTATGAGGTCCAGCTGCATGAAGGTTATTTGATCAGCCGCGACGGACGGCATGCCCTGGTTGTCCTTGAAACAGAAGTGCCCGTGACCGACGGTTTCGGCGCCCGAAAACTGATGAACTATCTGGATGGGCTGCTGCTTGATCTTCCCGAAAACGTTTCGGCAGACGTGATCGCGGGTCATTTACATTCGATAAGCAATGAAAAGGTAATTAAGCAGGATATTCTCGTAACGACCGCGATAACTTCCGTTGTCTTTATTTTTCTTTTCATATTCCTCTTTAAGGACCCGCGAGCGCTGCTCTTGTTCGTTACACCTTCGATTTCTGTTTTGATTTCAATTCCTGTATGCGCGTTCATCGCCGGAAAGCTTTCTTACATCATCATGGGGATGGGCGCGGTCATTTCGGGGATAGCGGTCGATTACTGTATTCACGTTTATGTGGCCATGCAATCCGGGCAGCCGCGGAAAGACGCTCTGCGTGAAATAGCGAAGCCTGTCATCAGCGGCGCCTTGACGACCGCGGGAGTTTTTGCTGTTTTTTTATTTTCCGCCGTGCCGGGTAACCGCCAGCTCGCGCTCTTTACCATCGTCAGTACGTTTATTTCTCTCGGGCTGGCACTGCTGATATTCCCGCATTTTTTAACAAGGCCGTCAGCCGTAAAGAGCGCGAAAGCGAAGCCTTCGTTCCGGTTCCCCAGGGTTTCCGACCGCGTGATTATAGGCGTCTGGATTTGCGCGCTCGCAGCCTGCGCAGCGGCAGTGCCTTCTGTTCATTTCAGAATGGACGTCAGGCAGTATGACGGCAGCGAAGAAGCGATTTTTAAAGCCGAAGATAAGTTTCACAGCGTCTGGGGGAAAAAAGGGCGGTCCGCCATGCTGGTAGTCGAAGAGGCTACCTTCGACAAGGCTCTTGAAAAAAGTAACCGGATCCGGCCTGAAATCTCAGCGGTTCTGGGGACTGACAATAGCTACGCCAGTCTTTCCTCGATATGGGCAGGGGAAAGCACCCGGAGGGAGCGGCTCGAAAGATGGAACGCTTTCTGGGACGGCGGACGGCGCGAAAAGCTCCGGACCCTGTTCGAGACGCAGGGGGCCGCCTACGGATTCTCGCAATATGCGTTTGATCCGTTTTTCAAAGCGCTCGATCTCGACGTAAACGAACTGACCGCTTTTGAGGAAATCCCTCTGCTCCGGCAGCTGAAGCAGCGTTTTGCTTTTGAGACGGAAAATGGCTATAAGCTAGTCAGCTTTTTCACCGATGACGAGAAAACAGTAGGGATCCTGAGCGAGAAAAGCAGGAAATGGCCTGGGGTCCTCGTCGTTTCCGCCAAGCGGTTCGAAACGCTGCTTTCACGGTCCACATTATCCGAAGCCCTCTATCTTTCCTTTGCGATCGCGCTGATCCTTCCCCTGCTTTCTTTTCTATTTCTGAAAGAGGCAAGGCTTGTCCTGATATCGCTTATCCCCGTGTTCAGCAGCGTTTTGTTTATTCTCGGCATGCTGGCTATTTTAAAAAGGCCGTTGAATGTTTCGAACATCATAGCGCTTCTCGTCGTGGGCGGATTTTCTATAGATTACGGCACATTTATGATTCATAAAATCCGCCATAATCTCGTTACGAATACTTATCTGGCCGTCACTATGTCGGCCCTGACTATTTTTTTAGGCGCGGGGGCGTTGATTTTTGCCAGACATCCGGTTCTGTTCTCGTACGGATCGACCATGGTTCTTGGCATCGTGGCAGGTTATGCGTCCGCGGTCTTTGTCGTACCGGCTTTTTGCAGGATAGGAAAACAAAACAGCGTTTCATCGGGGCTATTGCAGCCCGTATGAATCTATGCGCAGCCGCCGTGTTTTTTTTGACCGCTGCCGTATTGAATGGCTGCGCATCGCTGCCTTTCGAGCCGGTTGAGCTGAGCCCGGTTTCGCAGCTTGATCCGAACGAGGTGCGGCGTAATTTTAAAGACAGGCTGACCGATAAATTTGAGATCGTGGAAACAGCAGTGCTGAATTACAGGGGGCACGAAATCATTTCTCTCGGTTACAGCGAAATCGACGAAAAAAATGATTCGCTCGCCGTCGCGGGGTTTACGCCGCTGGGCGTAAAGATTTTTGAAATGAAAGCGGCGGGGGATAAAGCTGAGGGAACGTTTTCAATTCCGCAGCCGGGAAAAACAGCGGATCCTGGAAAAGCAGCGGCAGCGATGGCTGAAGATGTCCGGCGGATTTATCTCGGCCGCGTCCCCGGAGATGAGGCCCAGGCCTTCAAAGCGAAAGATAAAATTCATTACCGCCAGGTTTCAGGGCAGGGAGAACTGGAATTTATTTTCGGCGGGCCCGACACGGCTTTGATCGAAAAACACTACCGGACGGACGGCCGTAAAATCTGGACTGTCCGTTATTTTGAATATACTTACAAGGATTCAAAAATGTACCCCAGCAAGGTGTTTTATGAGAATCATCAGCGCAATTATCACATTACCCTGCGGTTAAAGGAGATTCTCTCGTGAGCCGAATGCAGCGGGAAATCATTCAAGCCATGTCTGCTTTGAAAAAAACGCAGGACGACGGCCTAAGCGCAAATTTTTCATTTCCCAGGGAATTCATCGGTTTTCAGGGCCACTTTGATAATAATCCTGTCCTTCCCGGCATCTGTAAAATTCAGTCGGTGCTGGCTATGTTCGAGGAATTTCATAACAGGCCTTTCCGTTTGAAGGAAATCCGAATGGCGAAATACCTTTCACCCGTTACCTGCGGACAGGCCATCAGGATTGAGTGCAGTCCTACCGCAGGCGCGGAAGGAGTGGTTACATTGAAAGCGGCCGTCAACAGAGGTGATGTAAAAGTGGCTCTTTTACATTTGATAATCGAAACTGCCCCGAAATGAGGATTTTATGCAGAGAAGAATGAAAGGCGGCTATTTCAAACAGGAAGCGGGGGTTCCAGCTCCCGTTTCGATAAGCCTTACCAAACGTGTGAACTTTCATGAAGCCGACGTCATGGGTATCGTCTGGCATGGTAATTATCCGAAATATTTCGAAGAAGCGTCCGCCGAGCTCGGAAGGAAGTGCGGGCTCTCGTACCGCGCTTATTATGAAGCCGCTATTCAGGCGCCGATCGTGCAGCTGCATGTGGATTATCACAAACCTCTTGTTCTGGACGGAAAGTTTACGGTCCAGGCTTCCTATATATGGAGTGAAGGAGCTCGCCTCCACACTGAATTTGCGGCCTATTGCGAGGACGGATCCCTGGCCGCGAGCGGCTATACGATCCAGATGTTCGTGGACGCGGTTACAAAAGAACCTTTGCTGACGACGCCCAGGATTCTGGAAGACAGCCGCCAGAAATGGCTCGCGGGGGAGTTTCAGTGAGCGGACGGAAAGTTGTCATCGCTGCGGCCGACGCCGCAACTTCTTACGGCTGGGGGATGGAAGCCTGCTGGCAGGGGCTGCTGTCCAGGCGCTCCGCTATCAGTCCCGTACGTCATTTTGACACTTCCGCTTTTCAGTCTAAGGATGCGGGAATTATAACGGAGCTGCCGCTTCAGCCCGGCGGTTCGAGAGTGATGGCGATGCTCACGCCGCTGCTCGGAAAGGCGGCCGCGGCGGTTCCCCCCGATGCTGTTTGCCTGCTCGCCACCACGATCGGCGAAATTGAGTATCTGGAGAGGTCGGCCGCGGACGGAGGCAGCGGCGCTGAAGAAAGCTGCCCGTCCAGACTTCTCCTGAAAATCCTTGCGATGAAGGGTTTACAAAAACCGGGAGCTGTCGTTTCTTCGGCCTGCGCGTCGGCCGGCGTGGCCATCGCGGAAGGCGCGATGATGATAGCCGACGGCGAAGAAGATTGCGTTCTGGTCGTCGCCTGTGACGGAGTCAGCGAATTTATTTATTCGGGATTTTCCTCTTTGCTCGCACTCGATTCCGGCGGGGCAAGGCCCTTCGACCGCAACAGGGGCGGGCTCAGCGTAGGAGAAGCGGCCGGATATCTGCTATTGATGAATGAAGAGCGGGCTTTGCAGGAAGGCCGAAAGATTTTCGGTGAGATCTCGGGGTGGGGACTCAGTAATGATGCCCATCATATGACCGGGCCGTCCCTCAATGGCGAAGGTCTTGCCAAGGCTATTAACCAGGCCCTCGCGGGTGCCTGCATAGAAAAAAAGGAAGTCGCCAGTATTTCCGCGCACGGGACCGGAACGCTATACAACGACGCCATGGAAATGAAGGCTTTCAAGGCCGTATTCGGGACAGCCCGTGTACCGACCTATTCTATAAAGGGCGCGATTGGTCATACGATGGCAGCCGCGGGCCTGGTCGAGGCCATCATCGCGTTGAAATCCCTGCAGGAGCAAAAGATCCCGCCGACCGTGGGTCCGCGTGATATCGACGAAGAGGCGCAAGGCTGGGTTTCCATGGAAAGCGCGGCAGCGCCCGGAAATTACGCTCTTTCCACTAATTCCGGCTTCGGGGGAGTTAACTCTGCGCTGCTCCTCAAACGGGGGCATTCATGATCGTTTCGGGCATCGGCTGGTTTTCGGAATCAGGGTGCGGTTCTCAGCGCCTGGGATATCAAAAAGAATTCAAAGATACGAAGGTTTTGTACCGCCTCCTGGAGGATGAGGGGATTTTCAACGCATCCCTGGACAAAGCGAGATGGTTCAGTACGGGTTCACGGCGCTATTGTTTTGCCGCCGCGCTCGCGCTGCGTGATTCGTTCGAAGACCCGGGGGCCTTCCGTTCATCCGCCGCTGACACGGGTATGCTGAGCCTTAGCCGGGACGGTTCCTTAAAGGCGAACCTCGACTATTTCAGGGACTATCTGCAGTCCGGCAGAAAATCGGCGAGAGGCAATCTTTTCATTCATACTCTTCCGACGAGCCCTCTTGCGGATATCTCGATGGCTTTCGGTTTCAAGGGACCTCTTTTTCACCTTGCGTCTGCGGAACCGCAACTCGGTCTACTTCTCGACCGCAGCGAGGCCCTGAGCCGCAGATCGAAAGAGCTGAATCTTTTATGCTGCATCTCGGACGAAAGCAGCGTCCTTTGCTTTTTTTTAACGCCCCAGGGGCCGGATAGGCGGCCCGGGGATTTATCTTTAAGTGAGCTGAGAAAACACGCGGGGCATCTGGGAAGCTTCAGGGAAATAGCAGACGCATTGAAGCTGCGCCTAGAAACTTTTTCATGTTAAATTTCCGAATGATATTTAAAAACGAATCCGTGAAAATATGAAGGTGCTTTTAATCTCCGCGAATGTTGCTGCGACCCCTTACCCAGTTTATCCCATCGGTATCAGCATTCTGGCGCGCGTATTGCGTGACGCGGGCCATGAAGTAAAGCAATCGGATTTCTTCCATCTCGAAAAGTCGCTTGATTCGATTGATAACGTGGTCAAGGCGTACGTGCCTGACCTCATAGGAATTTCTCTGCGAAACGTGGACAGCGTGAACATGCTTAGCGAAGAGCTTTATGTGGAAGCTGTTGGCCAGATGGTCGGGCGCATCAGGAATTACACGAACGTAAAGATCATTCTCGGAGGCTCCGGGTTTTCCATGATGCCTGAAGCGATATTGAAAACGGCCGGCGCGGACTATGGAGTCGTAGGAGAAGGTGAAAAAGCGCTGGTCGAATTCGTCAATAATGCGGCGCAAGGCATTTACCCCGAAGCCGGAACGATCATGCGGCCCGTGCAGGATCTTATCGGAAAGCAGATGCTGCCCGCGGATTATGATCAGGAGCTGATGGATTTCTATTTAAAAAAGGGACACATTGCGGGCATTCAGTCGAAAAGGGGCTGCGTGCACCACTGCATTTATTGTTCTTACCCTTATCTGGAGGGAAGGGCTATCAGGCCGCGTGATCCGGAAGAGGTCGTGAAGGACATTAAAAACCTTTCCGCAAAGCACGGTGCAAAGTACTTTTTCTTTACCGATTCCGTTTTCAACGATGATACCGGGCACTATATGGATGTCGTCCGGGAAATGAAACGCCAGAACGTCAAGGTACCCTGGACGGCTTTTTTTAAGCCGGAAGGGCTGGATGACGAGAAGGTCGCTCTCATGAAGGAAACGGGACTACGGGCAGCGGAAATAGGCGCGGACGCCACGACCGACATCACTTTGCACAAGATGGGTAAACCCTTTAAGTTTAAAGATATCCGTGAGACTCACGATCTTCTGGGACGCCACGGAATCGCGGCCGCTTATTACGTCATGTTCGGCTGCCCGGGAGAAACGCAGGAAACGGTGCTTGAAGGAATTGCCAATCTGAAGGGGCTGGAGAAATCGGTTTCGTTCATCTTCATGGGCATACGGATCCTGCCGCATACCCCGCTTTATAAACTGGCTGCGCGCCAGGGTTTCTTCAAAGAGGGAGACGATCTGCTGAACCCGGTTTATTACATCGCGCCCGGCCTCGATCAGGCCTGGCTTTTTCAGACGCTCACCGACGCGTTCAAGAATGTGCGCCACTGCGTTTTTCCTCCCGACTCGATGGACAGCAGCCTGCAGCTCCTTCATTCGCTGGGTCATACGGGCATGCTTTGGGATATGATGATTCCGCGCCGGAAGGATGAAGAGGGGGCATTAAAGCATGCAAGCACTTAAAGGGCCGGATCTCGAGAGCTTCTGGTGCGTTATCCCCGTCTTCAATAACGGAGGAACGATAAGAGACGTTGCGCTGTCCTGCAGGGAGAGGCTTCCTCATGTTCTCGTGGTGGATGATGGAAGCACCGACGCCGATGTAACGGCGCTTCTCTCTGGTACGGATATTACCGTCATCAGGCACGTTTCGAACCGAGGAAAAGGCAAAGCGCTTTTAACGGCGCTGGATTTTGTTTCAGACCGTAACGCGAAGTATATGATCACGGTCGACGGCGACGGGCAGCACAAACCCGCAGATCTTGAAAAGTTCATCCCTTTGCTTCGGCAAGGCGAGGACGCCCTGTACGTCGGAGTCCGGGACTTTTCCAGGCCGAACATTCCGAGGAAGAGCCGGATCGGGCGTGATATCGCAAACTTCTGGCTTCGTGTCGAAACGGGTATTTCTATCAGGGACTGCCAAAGCGGCTTCCGCGCTTATCCGGTAAGGCATTTTAAAAGTATGGGACTGCGCGGCGCTCATTATGATTTTGAAACGGAGGCCCTGGCGCGCGCCGCCTGGGCTGGCCTCGCGCTCGTGACGGTGGATATCGATGTCTGGTACCCCGAAGCCGGAAAACGCATTTCGAGTTTCCGGCCCTTTATGGATAATCTGCGCATATCGCTGATGCATACCCGTCTGGTGGCAAGACATCTGCTCCCCATACCGCACAGGAAACTGGTCCGGCAGAAAAAGGAAAAGTTAGATTGGAGTTTTTTCTTCCATCCCGCGGCCTTCATCAAAAAGTTACTCGGAGAAAGCGCCTCTCCTTCGGGCCTTGCCGCGTCGGCTGCCGTGGGAATCATCCTGGGAACACTCCCTCTTTTATTTACGCACACGCTTGCCATCCTTTACGTCACGGCGCGGCTTCATTTGAACAAGGTCATGGCGGTAAGCATACAGAACCTCTGCAATCCTCCCTTCGTGCCTTTTATCTGCATCGAAATGGGATATTTTATGCGGCACGGAAAATGGCTGACACATTTGCCGCTCGAGGCTTTTCCGGGACAGATACCGCATCTATTATGGTATTGGCTGGCAGGATCCCTCGCCGTGGCACCACTCTTGGGCTTGATCGCGGCGGCGATGGTCTATATTATTTCCAAAGCCCTCCAGAAAAAAAGGTCGGCAGGCGCGGCTTCTATACTTGCCGACAGCAGAGTATGACGGCAGCGGATAGGACGGAAAAAAGCAGCGCGATCCGGGCAAAGCGCCGGGGGAATTCCCTCGGCATCTGGTTTTTCGAAATCATGCTGCGGGCTTTCGGCCTCAAGGGGGCTTACGGTCTGCTTCATTTGGTCTGCCTGCATTATCTGCTTTTTGACCGCGAGGCGGTCGCGGCGGGAATGACGTACGTGGAAAAACGCTTTCCCGGATCGGGTGTTTTGCAGAATTACCGGCACGTCTACCGGTTGTTCGTCAATCAGGGGCGGCAGCTGATCGACAGGTATGTCATCGCCGGAAAACCGGATTATTTCCAGTATGAGCAGATAAGCACGGACGAGACGCTTCACGCGTTACAGGAATCAACCAGGGGAGTTGTCCTGCTCACGAGCCATGCGGGGAACTGGCAGGTGGCCCTGAGACAGATGGGACATTTAAAAAAAAGAATATGCCTTGTGATGCGGCCCGAGGATAATCCAGCACTCCGGGATTCCCTGCAGCTGGGCGGCCTGGAAGCGAAGCCCGTGAAGGTTATTGATCCTCTGGGCCATCTCGGAGGCGTCCTCGAGATGATGCAGGCCCTCGGTGAAGGGGACGTCGTGTGCATTATGGGAGACCGGGCATATGGTTTCGATACCCTGGAAGTGCCGTTTCTCGGAGAACCCGCGTATTTTCCTTACGGAGCTTTTTTAGTTGCAGCGGCGGCGGAATGTCCGGTTCTTGCGCTGCTCACGCATAAAATTTCGGAACGCGCATACATCGCGGACATTTCAAACATGTGGTATCCGGTTTATGGGAAGGGTAAAAGCAAGCGGGAACAGTTGAGCAAGTGGCTCGGCAATTATGTGAGTCTGCTGGAGACTTTTGTGGAAAAGCATCCTTACGAGTGTTTCCTGTTTCATAATGTATGGGCCCAAGAAGGAAAAGGAGCTTAAATGACTGTAGGCAAGGAAGAGGAATTAGCGAGTATCCGGGAAAAATTGAAGGTCCTGCTGGTGAGCAATCTGGCTTTTCTGGACGAGCTGGATCCGGCGTCGATCAAGGATGACGAAATCCTGTTCGGCGAAGGACTCGGCCTCGATTCGCTCGATGCGGTCGAAATCGTCGTTCTGCTGCAAAGGCATTTCGACGTGCACATCAAAGACATGAAAGAAGGCAGGGCCGTATTTTATTCCATCGATACGCTGGCCCGCTACGTTCACGAAAACATTCCGAAGGACAAGCAATGAAAATATACGTAACGGGACTGGGGCTCGTCTCAGCCGCCGGAAAGGGCGAGGAGGAGACTCTTGAGACCTTCCGGACGGGCAGCCGTCATGCCGGACCCGTCACGCTTTTTTCTTCTGAAATCAGTTCACCCGTGTTCGAAGTGAAAAATTTTGACCGGCATTATTATTCCAAGCGGCTGCGAACAGTTAATCTCTGTCTGGCCGCAGTCGAAGACGCCCTGAAAGACGGAGGCTTGGGACGGGAGATCAAAGGGCTGCGAGTAGGGGTGGCGCTCGGCACCACCGTGGGAAGTATTTTAAACGACCTTGATTTTTACCGGGAGTATAGAGCGGCGGGAAAAGCTTCCATGGCCGCGGTCGATCGTTATCTTCAGGGCAACCTGGCCTCGATAGTCCATTCTTTCATAAAGACCGAAGGGCCCGCGATCACGGTGGTCAACGCGTGCGCGTCCGGAGCGGACGCCGTGGGTATCGCGATGTCGTGGATAAAGTCCGGACTCTGTGATCTGGCTATCGCGGGCGGAGCGGATGAGATGAACCGTGTGCCGTTGTGCGGTTTCGGATCGCTTGGAATTTTGAGTGAGAATTTATGCCAGCCTTTTGACGCGGCGCGGAACGGACTGAATCTGGGCGAAGGCGCCGGCGTCCTTTTGCTCGAAAATGAAAAAAGCCTGCGGAGCAGAGGCGCCAGAGTGCGGGCTCTGATCCGCGGCTACGGCACTTCCAATGACGCCCATCACTTGACGTCACCCGATCCCGAAGGAAACGGCCTCGCTCGGGCCATCACTGAGGCTTTGCAGGAGGCGGAAATCGAGGCCTCCGAAGTTTCATTTATTAACGCTCACGGCACTGCGACCCGCGACAATGATCTGGTCGAGGGACGCGTTCTCCACAGGCTCTTCGGAACAAAAGTCCCTTTTTTATCCACGAAAGGATATACGGGACATACCCTCGGCGCGGCGGGCGGGCTGGAAGCGGCTTTCAGTATTCTTGCACTGGAAGAGGGCTGGATTCCCGGGAGCGCGGGTTTCACAGACGGGGACCCCGAGATTTTGCTGGCTCCTGCAGCTGAACGAACTTTTTTCGAGGGCGGGTTCGCTCTTTCCACTTCGCTTGGGTTTGGCGGATGCAATGCCGCTCTCGTGATCGAACGCCCGCATGAGGAATCTTCCGTTTTATGAAGCCTTTAGCCATAGAAGGAATGGGCATCGTTTGTACGCGCGGCCGGGGCCTCGATAAATTTGTTCAAGCCCTTAAAGAAGGCTGGATAGAGCCTTCCTTGTCTGAGGAAGGCAGGATGGCTTATCGTATTTCCCAGGCGGACTTGTCGGACCGGGAAGTGCTTAAGCGTGCGCGGCGCGCAGACCGCTTCAGCCGCCTTACCGTTCTGGCCGCGCATGACGCGATGCGGGACAGCGCTTTAAAGCCGGAGGACGCGCAAAAGACGGGCGTGATCGTCGCTACAGCATTCGGTGCGCACGGCACTATTTTCAAGTTCCTCGACGATATTATCGATTATGGCGAGAAAAATGTATCGCCCACGACCTTTGCCCATTCGATCCACAACGCGGCGGCGTCTTATATCGCAGGCGTCCTTGAATGCAAAGGGCCTACGATGACGATCACTCAGTTTCATTTTTCCTTCCAGCAGGCGCTTGTCCTCGCCTACGCCTGGCTTCATGAAGGACGAGCCGACCGCGTCCTCGTGGGCGTGGCCGAGGAGTGTTCACCAGCTATGGAGTATATCTGCGAGGAAAAGTTGTCGATCGCGGCCGACGGCAAAATGGACCCTTTGAGTTTTTCCGAGAAACCGAAGCTCGTGCCGGGAGAAGGCAGTGTTTTTTATCTTTTGTCACTGAATCAGGAAAGAAAAAAATACGGCGCATTTGCCGACGTCGTCATAGGAAGAAGAAATCCCGAATGGAACGATCTCGGTCTTTCCGTGGTCGGAGCTCACGGCATGGCGGGGAGTGAGCGAGGGTATGCAAATGTGCTAAAGAAAGGCAAGGCTGTTTCCGCCTACTCCATGATCTACGGGGGGATGCTGACCGGCGGAGGTTTCGACTGCGCCGCGGCTGCCCTCGCGTTAAAAAATCAAGAGCTTTACGGGGCGGGCGTTCTGTCTGATACTGGTTTTTGCAAAACGGAGAATTTAAAAGCGGGAAAAGAAATTAATGCGGTTCAATGTGTTTCTCATGGCTGTGACGGCGAACTTGCTTTCATCAAAATCATCAAATAATAACAAGACTATAAGGAGAAAAGATAATGAAAAGAGAATTGAAAAGTTTCTTGGCTGGTTTAGTTTTCGCGGCATGCCTGTTTGCAATCCCCTCAGCGGGTCAGGCACAGGAGGGCAGTTATTACACGCGGTTTAATATATGGTACGAAAAGCCGGAAAAAATCATGTCTACGAATTATCATAAAGGCGCCATCCTGCCGGCCGGGACGGAAGTGGAAATCGACAAGAGCGGAAAGAAGATCAAGTTCCACGACAAGGCCGCGGGTACGAAATACCGGATCGTTCTGGTGAAAGATTTTACGAATCTCAGCGAAACCGAATTTTTTGACCGCTACTTCTCGAAGGAAAGCGTCCTTAAAAGCAATGAATACGAATCTTTCTCCGCTATGGAAAAAGAAAACATCAAGAATGGCACCATCGAGGAAGGGATGAGTAAGGCCGCTGTAATTATGGCTTATGGATATCCGCCCACTCACATGACGCCCTCGACAAATGACAAGACGTGGACTTACTGGAAGAGCCGCTTCGTCAATTACACGATTCAGTTTGAAGGCGACACTCTCAAGAGCATCATGGATTAAAGCGTTATAAAGAGGGTTCGGTGGCCGCAAAGAGCGTCGAGGAAATCCTGGAAGTTCTGCTCCATGAGACGGATATCATTTTGTCCGGACGAAATGGGAAGGCCTCGCCTTCCGCTTCTCTTGCTTCGTTCGGCTTCGATTCTCTCAGCTTCGTCGAACTGCTAATCGCCATTGAGCGAAACTTTAACGTCAAGTTGATCGATGCCGGAATAGGACCCGAGGATCTGAAAACGCTCGAGGCCCTTGCCCGGTGCATTCATCGGGCGATATAGGAGCGCATGCGAATCGAACTGCCATTTTCCCGCGATAAGCGGTACCTGACGGGAATGGACTGGATCATCCAGGCGCTCGATAAAGCCTGCCGCGTGAGGCTGGGCGCCGGACATTCTTTTCAGATCGTAATAGAACTGGAAGGCCTTATCGAAGGCGGCTCTTTTCAGGAATGCTTTCACCGCTACTGCCTGCTTTTTCCGTATTTACAGGGCGCGCCTGCCAGGGATTTCAATCTGGCGCCCTATTGGAAGGCGGGGAAAAGCGGAAAAAGCCCGGTTGGATTCGGAAAAATCAAAGCGGTCGATGCCAAGGACGCCTGGAGACTTCTGGAGAAGGAACTCAATACGCCCTTCGAGCCGGCGGGTCTTTATTTAAAGGTCCTGGAAGTCCGGCTGGAGAAAGTTTCTCTTCTGGGTTTTGTTTTTGATCACCGTCTTTTCGACGCACGGGGTGCCGAGCTGTTTCTGAAAAAATTCCAGGAGTACTTCCTGACCGGACGCTGCGAAGGAGATCTTACACCGCCGGGCCCGGCTTATCTCGACAGGTGGAGCGAGCAGTTTCAGGCCGGCAGAAAAATGAACCGTCTGCGAATAGCGGCCCGGAAAATGACCCGGGTCAGGTCGCTCGAGGCTCGTAGTTTCAAAGGCGCCCGGAACCGTTTCAAAGTCAAATCTTTCGGGACGAGCGAAACCCGCGCGGTTTTTGAAAGAGCGGATAAACTGGCGGGTCCGTTCATGTTTTTTCTATACGGTCTCGCCGTCGCTGGCCAGGCGGTTCACGCCCTGTTAGACCGCAAGGACGCGGGAACGGGCGACCTGGTCGTATCTGTCACAAGGGACATGCGTCCTGCCGGATCAAACGGGACGGCCCTTTTCTTTAACCACTTTTCTTTTCTGTTTTTCCGCGCCGGCGAGGACTGCCTCCCGGACCTTGAGGTGCTTTTGCGCAGCTTAAAGAGCGAGTTTTACGACCGGGTAAAAGACAAATCGGCCGAAGCCCTGCGGGACGCGGGCATGCTGATGCGGATTCTTCCGCGTTCTGTTTTAGCGCTCGGTTTGCAGCCACGGGCAAAATCATCGATCTCGTTTTCTTTCGCGTCGACCGGAGAAAACGCTTACCAAGCTGAGGGCTTTATGGAAGAGAAAATAGGGAACATGATTCATCTGCCTCGTGTTCCTCCTTCTCCGGGGCTCGGAATTTATTTTTCTCAGTATAAGAGCAAACTGAGCGTGACTTTGTCGTATCTTGATAATCTTTTGAGCGAAGAAGAAGCCGCAGATCTGTTAAAGGCAATTTCTGAAAAGTTATGAATAGAGAACAGGCACCCCAAAATTTTGATGTCTGCGTCGTGGGAGCCGGCTTCGCGGGTTTCGGGGCCGCGCTTCATTCTGCCAGACGGGGAATGAAGACGATCCTGATCGAGAAGGGCTCCGAATGGGGCGGAACCGCATACGAAGGAATGCATCAATCCCTCTGCGGGTTCTATCTGAGCGGAGAAAAATCTTCTCCCAGGGTGTTGAACGCCGGGATCTGCGGGGAGATCGAAGAAACTTTGCTCTCAAGGGGGCAGGCCGAGATCGTGAACACGGGCAAAGTTTTTGTACTCGAATATCAGCCGGAAAGTATGCGGTCTCTTTTCGGGGAAATGACCGGAAGACAGGAGAATCTGACGGTTTTGTTTGATGCACGAGTGAACGCAGTAGACACCACGGACCGGGTTATCGGCGGTATCCGGCTGAACCACCGGGGAGAGGATTTGCTGATAAAAACCGGGGCCGTTATCGACTGCAGCGGAAGCGGTGATATCATCCGGCTGAGCGGCGCTTCTTATGAATTAGCTCCTGAGGAAAAAAGGCAGCTCGCCGCGTACGCCTTCGTCATCGAAGGTGTACGGAGTGAAGGCGGAATGGTTAATCTCCGCACCGCCTGGCATCTGGCGAAGGCCGCGGAGGGGAAAATGATCGCGCCCCATGTTCGGTTCAGTGTGTGGATAGCGGGTCACAGCGGAAATCAAGGCGTTCTTAAAATGAGCGTACTCCCATGTGATTCGGGCTACGACCTGGAAGAGATAAGAAAACAGGCGTATCGGCTCCACAGGGTACTGAAAGAAAACATGCCGGAATTTAAGGATTCCTCCATCGCGGAAACTGCCCCGCGGGTTGCGGAACGCGAAGGCTTAAGAATGAAGGGTCTGTACACGTTGACTGAAGACGATGTTCTTTCAGCACGGAAATATGAGGATGCGGCCGTCAGGAATGCCTGGCCGATCGAATTCTGGGATTCACGCGAAGGGCCGCGCTATCAGTACCTCGAAGACGGCGAGTATTATGAGATTCCCTTCCGGTGCCTGCGCTCAAAGGACGTGAAAAATTTATTTGCCGCGGGGAAAGTGATCTCCGTGAGTTCGAAAGCCCTGGCTTCCACCCGTGTGACGGGGACGTGTCTGGCTCTGGGCGAGAAAAGCGCAGAGGCCGCCTGCACTTATATCGATTCTTCCCGGCAAGCGGAAAATCTTACAGGCGGCTCCGCCGCGGCTGCTCAAGCATGAACATTTTAAAAACCATACAGGAAGAAACGCAAAACCACGGGCACCGGACCGCTCTTCGTCAAGGCGAAAGGCAGGTTACTTATGAAGAACTCCATAGTGAAACGGCGCGGTGCGCCCGGGTCTTAAATAATATTCCCGTAAGGAAATATGCCAGGGTAGGCATCTTCGTCCGGGAAGGCATTGATTATGTGGTTCTGAACCTTGCGGTTTTGGCGCTCGATGCCGTGGCGGTTCCTGCTCCGCAGAGTTCTTCCCGCGAAGAAGTCGCCGAGATCATCTGCCGGATGAAACTCGACGCGTTGATTTTTGAAAGGACTCTCCATGAATCGGGAGAAGAGGGTTTTGATTTCGAAAGTCCGTTCGAGCGCCGTGCCTTGAGGGCTGTCGTCTATCACCAGACTATGGCGGAACAAGCAGAGTTCGAGTCTCTCAACCCCGCCTTCATCCGGTTCACTTCGGGAACCACGGGCGAAAGTAAAGGCGTGGTGCTATCCCACGAAGCCATTCTTGCCCGCACCGGCCAGGCTGATCAGGGCCTCAAAATAACCTCTGACGATACCGTGTTATGGGTTCTTTCGATGAATTATCACTTTGTCGCCACGATCCTGCTGTTTCTAAGGCGCGGGGCCGCAATCATAATGTGCGGCCATGACTTACCGCTGGGCCTGATCGAGGGGCTGCGTGCAGGAGACGCCACATTTATTTACGCCGCACCGGTCCACTACCAGGCCATGGTACACTCTTCGGAAATTACGCCGTCTCAGTGCGCGAAGGTCAGGATGGCTATATGCACCACGACGCAGCTCAGCGCGCGGGCGGCCGGTGAGTTTGCCGGAAAGTTCGGGCTTGAATTGAGCGCCGCGTATGGAATTATCGAGATCGGCCTGCCGTTCATCAATAGATCCGCGCAGCCCGCACTGCGGGACTCTGTGGGGCAATTGCTTCCCGGCTATGATTTTCGGTTGAGCGATGAGGATGAGCAGGCGGCGGGGGACGTCAATCTTCGCGGGCCGGGAATGTTTGAGGCTTATTTCTCTCCGTGGCAGCCCAGAGATCAGGTTCTCGACAACGGCTGGTTTAAGACCGGCGACATCGGACGCCTGGATGACCAGGGCTTTCTTTTTCTTCAGGGGCGGAGGCAGCAGATCATCAGCTTTATGGGGATGAAAATATTTCCCCGCGAAGTCGAAGCCGTACTGGAAGAAAATTCCGCCGTCGCCGAGGTTTCCGTCTATGGAGCGCCGCACGAGACCTTCGGGCAGGTCCCGCAGGCCCGCGTAGTACTCAAAAAAAACAACGGGAACGTCACCGAAGAAGAGCTCCGCCGTTTCTGTTACAAACGGCTCAGCCCGTACAAAGTTCCAAAAAAATTCGAGTTCGTGCAGGCCCTGAGCAGGACGCCGAGCGGAAAAATCCGGATAACTCAATGAAACCCCTTCACCCTGAACGGCCGGCGGCAGGCCAGACCCATAAAATGGACTTTTTCCAGAAAGAAAAACGCTCGGTACTAGACGCAAAATACGAAGCGCAGAAAATCGCTTTCGCTCCTTTGGTTTTCCAGTCAGCGCTCGCCTTGAGAGACCTGGGAATTTTAAAAGCGATCGAGAGCCGGGGCAGCGGCGGCGCCGAGGCCGGCGAAATTGCCGAAGAACTCAAACTGTCTGTTTACGGGGTCAAGGTTCTGGCGGAGGCGGGCCTGGGAACGGGGCTGCTCCTTTTAACTGAAAAAAGATACTCGCTCTCGAATACGGGGTACTTCATCCTTCATGATCCCATGACGCGGGTGAATATGGACTTCGTTCAGAATGTCAATTACCAGGGAGCTTTTTATCTCAAAGAGGCCGTCAAGTCGGGTAAACCTTCCGGCCTGAAAGTATTCGGGGACTGGCCCACCATCTACCAGGCGCTGGCTCATCTTCCGGCAGACGTACAAAAAAGCTGGTTTGCCTTCGATCACTTTTATTCCGACGCGGCCTTCAAAGATGTACTCCCTCGGGTCTTTGATGAAAAGCCGCGGAGTCTTCTGGACGTGGGTGGAAACACGGGTAAATGGGCTCTGCAGTGTTTAAGCTATGACGCCGATGTTAAGGTCACCATAGCCGATCTGCCCGGCCAGCTGCGAATGGCCGAAAGGAATATAACCAAAGAGGGCCTTGAAGAAAGAGTGTCGTATCATGCGGTCGACCTGCTCGAGCCTTCCGGCAAGCTTCCTGAAGGACATGATGCCATCTGGATGAGCCAGTTCCTGGATTGTTTTTCCCAAAGCGAAATGATATCCATACTCAAAAGGGCTGCGGCCGTGATGGCGGATGAGAGTAAACTGTATATTCTGGAAACCTATTGGGACAGGCAGAAATATGAAGCGGCGGCTTTCTGTCTCCAGCAGACTTCCTTGTATTTCACCTGCATGGCGAACGGCAACAGTCAGATGTATCATTCGGACGATATGAAAAATTGCCTCCATGCGGCGGGCCTTCAGATCGTAGAAGAAACGGACCACCTCGGCATAAGTCATACTCTGTTCAAATGCATAAAAAAGGCAGGCGTAGGAAAAAAGAAAAAGTGCGGCTGATGCCCGCATTGATATGCGCAGGCTTTCTTTCCAGCCGAGAGCCGGAAAAAAGAAGGTTTTATTCAGCGGTTAACAAAAAAGGAGAATGGGTATGAAATTAATAACAGTATCATTTCCCTTCGTATTGCTTCTGGCGGCATTGAGCGGATGCACAGCGGTAAGCGTCCGGCCGGTTGAGCCGGCGGCTCAGTTGAAGCATGTGTGCATTGAAAATAATCCCAAGGTGACCGTCCCCGGTTTTCTCGATGTCATTAAGGAAGGATTCGAACGGCACGGAATTTCTACGGAAACTTATTCGGCGGCAACACCTGAAAACTGTGAATACACCTTAAATTATACGGCCAGACGTTCGTGGGATTTCGTACCTTACTTGAGCGTGGCGGAGCTTGATTTAAGAAAAAACGGAACTGAGATCGCTTCGGCTGACTATCACCTGAGAATGAAAGGCGGGCTTTCGCTGATGAAATGGAAGGGGACTAAATCCAAGATGGACCCCGTGATCGACGAGCTCTTGAAAGAATATAATAAATAGTTTTCAGCCATGCCATCAAGCCGCCATTCGTTTCCAGATTTATACGAAAAGAGGTTATCGTGTTCGAGGTAAATAATGAATAAACAGGCCAAAGAAAGTAAACTTTTGATTTTTTCACTTCTGATGCTCGCGGTTATTCAACCGTGTGCATCTGCCGAACTGAGACAGTATCGGCTGGATCCCGAAAAGAGCCGGGTTTCTTTTGAGGTCGGAGCTACTTTTCATAGCGTGAGGGGAGAGGCAAAGCAGGCCGAAGGAAATGTCTCTTTCGATTCCAAGGCAGGCGCAGTGGAGCTTCCCGCGCAGATTGAAATTCCGGCCGCTCTCCTTGATACGGGGATGGAAAGACGGGACAAACATCTGAGGAAAATGCTCCAGGCAGACGATTATCCTGCGATTCTCTGGAGCGCCTCGAGGGTAAAGTGTGAGCCGGCGGAAGCTTCCAAAACCCTGAGCTGCGATGCCTCGGGGACGCTGAAGATCAAAAACATAGAGCGCGATGTGTCCTTCCCGGTTCTGCTTACGCAGCAGGAGAATGGGATCCGGGCTGAAGGTTCCTTGAAGCTAGCGAGAAAAGATTTTGACCTGAAAACGCCCTTCACCTTCGGAATTATGCGCGTCGACCAGGAGATCAAAATCGAGTTTGATACCTTCTGGAGCTGAAGCTCCCTCGGGGGGGCGCAGGCTAAAGCCGCTTCCAGGGGGCAAGCTTCAAGTTCTACAGATAAGTTGGCGATACTTCTCTGAACCGTCCTTATGAAAAAACCTCTTTGTTTACTGATTTGTCTTTTTTTTCTTGTTCCGGCGGCGGAATGCCGCGAGCCGGTGCGGCGTTCTTTATTTGTGTCGGTGATTCAGCAGCCGCCGGTCCTCGAGAGCCGGGATGCGATCCGGGAACTCATCGCGTACTCAAAAAAGGCGCGCGTCGATACCCTTTTCATCCAGATCTACCGGGCAAACAAAGCGTGGTTTCCTTCGACCGTCGGCGACGCCAGTCCTTACAAGGATGCTTTCATCAGGCTGGGGGAAGACCCCTTTGCTCTATTGATCCGGGAAGCGCACGCCGCAAATATCGAGGTTCACGCCTGGGTCAATCTCCTCAGCCTCAGCACGAATGCCGAAGCGCCTCTTCTCAACAAGTACGGCCCTGAAATTCTCACGAAGAACCTCGAGGAAAAGAAAGCGATCGAAGATTACAAGATCGACGACCAGTTTTTTCTCGAGCCCGGTGACCCGCGCGTCCGTGAAGAGCTTTCTCAGCTGGTCGAGAAACTGGTCAGGACTTATCCTGATCTCGACGGCGTCCAGTTCGATTATATCCGCTATCCGGACACGAAACCCGCCTACGGCTATACGGAACTCAATATCGCCAGGTTCAAGGAAGCGACCGGAATCGAAGCGGTCGAGGAATACAGCAAGGTGTGGCGGCAGTGGAAGCGGGATCAGGTGACGGGTCTTCTCCAGATGCTGGTGACAAAGACGCGCGAGATCCGGCCGGACATTCATATTTCTACGACAGGGTGCACTTCCTCTACCCGGGCCTACCACGAGGCTTTTCAGGAGTGGCCCTTATGGCTCGACAGCGGCCTCGTGGAATTCGTTACTATTATGGGTTATTCTCCCGATCTGAAAGAGTTTGAGCACTTTATCAAGGACGCCAAAAAGCAGACGGACCATTTCGATAAGGTCAATATCGGGATCGGTCCCTACGAACTCGCCCAGATCCCCGAGGTCTTTCAAAAGGAAATCGAGATCTGTGAAAAGACAAAAAGCCGCGGCTGTTCGATATTCCATTACGGCAGTCTTGTGGATACGGCCGCCCTGGCCGAAGCTCTTACCTAGTCATCTCCTGCCGTCCCTTCTGCTTTTATATAAATGATGAATCTATCTAGCGGCCGGAAAACCTAGTACAATAAACCTCATTCCGCTACCCCAAAAGTGATCAGAGACAGCGATGAGCCAGGAACCGAAAAAGATCATACTTGCGATTGACGACGAAGAAGATGTCCTCGAAGCCGTCAAAGACTGTCTTATTGATGAAGGCTTTGCCGTCTTGACGGCAAACAACGGGGCCGCCGGACTCGAGCTCGCCAGAACCCACAAGCCGGATCTTATCATCCTCGATCTCATGATGCCTCAGATGGACGGGTTCCAGGTTTTGCAGAGGCTGAACTTCGACCCTAATCTGAAGACCATGCCTACGATCATGCTCACCGGCCACGGAGCTATGGACAATATCTTCACCGCCCAGAAATGCCGGGCCACGGATTTCCTGATCAAACCTTTTAGCATGTCGGAACTGCTTGACGTGATTCACCGCTACGTATAGCAATCCTTGCACTCCGGATAAAAAAAGCGTGTCAAAAAAACGCCATCTGCTATCATTTCCCAACTAAATTCCAAAACCGAAAGAGGACCTTATTCCATGAAAAGCTTTTTGACGGCACTTCTGATTCTCGCGTTCGCGGGCGCGGCTCACGCGGATAATTACGTCACCAACGACGGCACCAGTTATTCCCAGTACGGTAATACCACCTACGGCAGCGACGGCAGTAACTATACGACCCAGGGCAATACGACCTATAC
>Ga0163152_10000320_pt1 | contig 86049 bp, 67 predicted proteins | sample OliLakLV19MP8IB2_FD_148635 | JGI IMG/M metagenome (GOLD analysis project Ga0163152, IMG submission 148635) | Freshwater microbial mat bacterial communities from Lake Vanda, McMurdo Dry Valleys, Antarctica - Oligotrophic Lake LV.19.MP8.IB-2 | ecosystem: Environmental > Aquatic > Freshwater >...
ACAAGTAATAATAAGTTGGTGATACAAACTCATGAAATCAATCAGATCAACTCGGTACTTGACCTCGACAATTGGAAATTAAAGAACCGGATAAAAGAGGTATTGGAAGAACGGTTGATGGAAAAATCAATGGATTATGAAGAGTTTAAAACTTTATATCCAGATATGATGGCATGCTATCGCTTTTTACAGGCAATCAAGTGGGACAAAGATTTTTGCTGCCGGAAGTGCTCGAATGACAAATACTTTGATGGGGTACAAAAATTCTCCCGAAGATGTACCCGGTGTGGCTACAATGAATCGATCACCGCTTACACCATTTTTCATAATGTGAAATTTCCGATTGAAAAAGCATTTTTTGTCACGTATTTGTCAGTGACAGACCAAAAAACCTATACCCTTGATTCATTGTCTAAAATGCTTACCTTAAGAGTTAATACAGTATGGGCTTTCAAAAAAAAGGTCAAGAGTCAAATTGCAGAATTGGAATTGAAGGGTCGGATTCCAAGTATCTCAAAATGGCACGAAGTGATACTTACTGACGAGAATAATAAAGTAAGAACCCCAAAGCGAAGAAAGGTTTTGCCAATCTAACCAGTAGGTTAAGTAGTATACTTAAAAAGTATGTTTTTTAAATGGGAATCATCTTGCTCAATTCTACTGAAAGACCTCAGAAAACGTTTGTAATTGATGTTTTTAAAGCGTAAAATAGTGTATTAAAAAATACTACTTCGACTGGCTAAAATCATCAATTAAATTAAAAATTGACGAAATCTTCTTGATCATTTACATAGTTTAGTTGTGGGATCGCAAAAAAAAATTTAATCATAGTGTAGATTGATAGGAATGAGGAGAATTATCTTACTTTTTAGTTCGCTTATAGCAGTTTCAACGGCTTTGGCTCAAACAAAGACAGTGAGAGGAAAGGTAATGGATGCTGAAAATAACCAAACCTTGCCCGCTGTAAATGTTTTAGTGGCCGGAACAAATAGAGGCACCAGTACCGATCTCGATGGTGCTTTCTCAATCGAACTGGGCTCAACCGAAAATTCCTTAACGATCACTTTTGTGGGTTACAAAACCAAAACCGTTTTGCTGGGTGATCAAACTACAATAGAAGTGAAGCTGGAAACTGACACTCAAATACTTGAGGATGTTGTGGTTATTGGTTATGGAACGGTAAAAAAATCTGATTTAACGGGCGCAGTTGGGTCATTAAAAGGCTCTGATTTAACCAAAATACCTTCCTTTTCTCCAGAACAAGCACTACAAGGCAAAGTCGCTGGTGTATATGTAGCCAGTACATCTGGTGCTCCTGGCGCTGCTCCTGTTATACGCATACGCGGTGTTGGAACACTTAATAATAGCGCACCAATTTTTGTAGTAGATGGTGTAATTCTAGATGACATTACATTCTTGAATAGTGGAGATATTGAATCCATGGAGGTTCTAAAAGATGCGTCATCAACGGCCATTTATGGATCTCGTGGGGCCAACGGTGTTATCATGGTTACAACTAAATCAGGAGTAAAAGGTGGCGGAGTTCAGGCAAACATCACGAGCGAATACAGCCTTCAGCAATTAACCAAACAAATCGACATGCTGAGTGGGCCGGAGTTCGCGCAAGCAGTAAATGTTATTACCCCCGGCACATTTAATAACATAAGTCTGTTGCCCAATACAAACTGGCAAGATTTAATCTTTAATGATTGGACTCCGATGCAAAATTATCAAGCCTCGGTAAGTGCATCTTCTGATAAATATACTTTCTATTTCGGAACAAGTTATTTCAAACAAGATGGTATTATTTCCAAATCTAAATATGAACGTACTTCAATAAAAATTAACAATGCCTATACCTTTTCAAAAGCAATAAAAATCGGGAATAATTTAACCATCTCACCCGACAGTCGTGAGAATAGTGCCAATGTAGTGCCGATTGCATATCGCGCGTGGCCCACATCCGTTCCCTACAAAACGGATGGATCGTATGCCGAAGTGCAGGGAGCAGGAAATGCTTTGGCAGCTATTGAATATAATAATTCCTCCTATAAGAGATTGAGGGCTGTGGGGAATTTATTCATGGATATTAATTTCTTAAAACATTTTCAATTTAGAAGCAGCTATGGATTTGATGTGAGCTATGGAAAAAGTAAGAGCTTTACACCAACGTTTTCTGTTTCGCCAACACAAGAAAATCTTACAAATGACCTAAGTGTAAATACAGATGAAAATAAAAACTGGCTTTGGGAAAACACGGTTACTTACAGTAAGACTCTCAATAAGCATAAGTTAAACGCGTTGGCAGGATTTACGGTGCAGAAATCCTCCTCTGAATTTTTATTTGGTGGTGTGCAAAACCTCATTGGCATTGACCCCTCGTTGTGGTATTTAAATGCAGGCGAAACTTCAACAGGTGCGCAGCAAGTAGGCAACGGTGGATCTATCTCCACACTGGCATCTTATTTATTCCGAGCAAATTATTCCTATCAGGATAAATACCTTCTCACCGTTTCTACTCGCATTGATGGCTCCTCAAAGTTTGGAAAAAATAATATCTATGGAACATTCCCTTCCTTAGCGGTTGGTTGGAACGTTATAAACGAAAGCTTTATGCCTAGTGATATTTTCTTGAGCAATCTAAAATTAAGAGCCAGTTGGGGAGTTGTTGGAAACGAAAAAATTAATGGAAATGATCGATATTCCTTAGTAGCGAATGGCCAGAATGCTGTATTTGGAGTGAATGAACAAATACAACCTGGAGCAACCTTTGGCAATACAGCAAACCCAGATTTACGATGGGAAAGTACAACACAAATAGATGTCGGTCTTGAGCTTGGGCTTTGGAATGATAAACTAACGGCTGAGTTAGATTATTATAGAAGAGAAACCAAAGATATTCTTGTAGGATTACCAACCCCTGGGCACATGGGAAATGGATCTTTTGTAACCGTTATTACGAATGCGGCTACGGTTTTGAATCGTGGTTTTGAACTTACTCTTAGCTGGAACGATAACATTGGCGATATCAAATATAAAATTGGCGGAGTGGCCTCCACCGTTAAAAATCAAGTCCTCGACCTTGGTTCAACTTTTGGAGATGGTTCCTTTATTTCTTCAGGCAGTTTAGGAAATGGTCAGCTTGTTACCCGAACTGAGGTAGGTCAACCCATTGGTTCATTCTATGGTTATAAGGTAATTGGTGTTTTTCAAAATCAAGCAGAAGTAGATGCAAGCCCAACACTCTCTAGCCAGTCCGTTGGCGACTTAAAGTATGCTGATATAACACCCGATGGAGTCATCAACTCAAATGACAGAACCTACATTGGCTCCCCAATCCCCACGTTCATTTATGGATTTAATACAGAGTTGAGTTATAAAAGTTTCGATCTTTCCTTTGATTTTCAAGGCCAAACAGGAAACAAAATTTACAACGGTAAAATGGCAGTAAGGCCTGACCTATACAATTTCGAAGCAAGAGTTAAAGATTATTGGCGTGGTGAAGGCACCAGTAATTCAGAACCAAGGCCCACAGCAGGAGGAGTAAATTACGAACCCTCAACTTATTTTATAGAGGATGGTTCATATTTACGATTGAGAAACTTTCGTATTGGTTATACACTTCCATCAGCCCTTACACGCAAACTGAGCCTTTCAAAAGTAAGAGCGTATTTGAGCGGCACAAATGTATTTACACTCACTCAGTATAGTGGATTTTCACCAGAGATAGGAGGCAGCGATGGATTTTCTTCCGGTATCGACCTGGGTATTTATCCCATTACTGCCGTGTATTCTATTGGGTTGAATCTTACTTTTTAAACCATCATCAATTATGAAAGTATCGATTAAACTAAATAAAACTACACTGGCCATTTTTCTGGCGTGCGTGTTTTTACCGATCGCATGCATGGATGATTTCCTCAATCAAAAACCACAAGGCTTACAAACAGAAGAAGTTTACATTAAAACCGAGCGGGAAGCGATTTTAGCTACTACGGCCATTTATAATATTTTTCTCGATTGGAATTTCCATTCAGGAGGGTTTCCGCTTTTAGATATCATGTCAGACGATGCGAATAAAGGTAGCAACCCAGGCGATGGTGGTGGCATCGAGTTATTCAATACGTTTCAGTTTACCGCCAGCGCGGGTGATATTAGCCGGTGGTATTCGGCTCTTTATAAAGGCGTGCGAAGAGCAAACATCGTATTGACGAATGTTCCTTCTATCGCCATGGACGAAGTGCTGAAAACGCGTTTATTGGGTGAAGCTCATTTTCTTCGAGCGGTGTTTTATTTTGATTTGGTGAGAGCCTTTGGAGATTTACCTAAAGTAACGATGCCGGCAGCAGCACGCATACTAGCACGCAGTCCGAAACAAGAAATTTACACAGAATTAATTATTCCCGATTTACTCGCGGCTATTGAAAATCTACCAGAAAAAAGCGACTACGCAGCTGCAGATGCTGGCCGGTCTACCAAAGGCGCTGCTAAATCACTGCTGGCAAAAGTTTACATCTTCCAAAATGATTTCATCAATGCTGAGAAGTATGCTTTAGAAGTTATTGCCAGCGGGCAGTATGATCTTGAGCCAGATTTCTCAAATGCTTTTTCGCTAGAAGGACAGTTTGGCACAGAATCAGTATTTGAAATAGGAGCTGAACCAAATTCTGGTGGAAGTCAATTCGCAAATACACAAGGTGTAAGAGGTATACCCAACAGAGGCTGGGGTTTTAACAGACCTTCAGTAGAACTCATCAACTTTTTCGAAACAGATGACATACGTAAAGATGCTACTGTTGTTTTTTTAGGAGAAACCATTGACGGAGTACTGATACAAGGAGATGCAGCCACACCTAACATTACGTATTCAAACCCACCCACAAATACAATTATAAAAGAGATTGAAACGTATAACCAAAAGGTATGGGTTCCGGGCACGGGTACGTTGGAACAATTTGGTTATAACAAACGCATAATCCGATACGCTGATGTTTTGCTAATGGCAGCAGAGGCGTTGAATGAAAACAATAAAACAGTAGCGGCACTTGTGCCCTTGAACATGGTGCGTGAACGAGCTGGGTTATTACCCTTAGATAATATCGATCAGGCCACGCTTCGTCAGAAAATTGCAGACGAGCGCAGAGCGGAGCTATCAATGGAAGGAAATCGTTTTTGGGATTTAGTTCGAACAGGTAAAGCCGATGAAGTTTTAGCACCGTGGGGGTTTGTTACCGGCAAGCACGAACTGTTTCCCATTCCGCAAAGCGAGATTGATTTATCGGAAGGCACACTAACACAAAATCTCAATTGGAACTAATACATCTTTTAAATAGCAAACAATTTTCACTCTAAATTAATAACTATGAAACATGCAATCAAAACTCTCAGCCTCGTTGTAATAATTGGGCTAACCATTTTTTCAAGCTGTAGCGAAGATGATCCGTCTACAGTGAGCATTGTAACTGCTACTGTTACCGGAACTAACTTAGCTACAGGATCCAGTGCAACGGTAGATTTAAACACAGTAACCGCACCAACAAATGTGCCGCCAGATGGCGTATTTACGATCACATTTTCTAAAGCTATTGATGCTACAACGGCAAATACCACTTCCGTTACATTAGCACAAGGCACAACGAATATACCAGTAAGCGTTACTGTAACGGGTAGTGATGTTACCATTACGCCTACTAATAATCTTGTGAGAGGAACACTTCACACCCTTTCCATTTCGGGTGCAATAAAGGCCAGTGATGGCGGAGTCTCAGTAGCCTCCACGCGCACGTTCACCACTGCTGGAACTGCACCCGCAGTTGTTCCAAAAGCCGATAAATTGGTAGTGTATCTTCCGTTCAATAGTGTTGTTAAAGATGAGCTTAACCATACCATACTGAACGACAATGTTACGCTTGGAACCGATCGTTTTGGAAATGTTGAGAGTGCAGCTACTTTCAATGGCACCACAAATTATGTGGGAGTTCAATATGCAGCAGATATGTCGAATGCAAGTACAACGGTAAGTTATTGGATGAAACTCCCAGCAAGTGCAGATTATGCGGCACATATTGGAACAACGGCCGCAGGAAACATTAAACAATATGTCACATTTTCCATTGGCGGTAACAATGGAACATACCATGAGTTCAACCGATTTACATGTTGTGATTTAGGCTTCGACCTTCATGTATTAAAATATTTTACAAATCATAAAAACTCAGGTTCAGCTTCAACTCTAGCAGGTAGTTCTATTGAAATGAAAAATGAAGGAAATCCTGGTGGAGATAAAGTGGTTGAAGTAAACAATAAGCAATGGTTAGAAAATAACACAGGCACATGGATGCACATTGTTACTTCTTGGAATGCTGCTACGCGAACAAAGTCATTTTATATTAATGGCGTGCCCTCAACAGTTTTTACGTTATCGGCTTCTGCAGAATTTGCGCTTGATGATGCCATTATTGATGGAGCAGGTATTGATCTTGATGCCACAAATAGCAAAAATTTATACTTAGGATCTGGTGTGCCTTTTTGGGCAACAAAAACAGCTACAGGAATTACGCCTTTCAGAAGTGAAATTCCTTTCGCTTACAAAGGCCAAATGGATGATTTCAGAATGTTTAGTGTAGCACTTACAAATGCAGAAGTGCTTTCACTTTACAATGCAGAAAAACCATAGTCATTATTTAATTTAATTTAAAGGTTTCCGGAAATCCGGAAACCTTTTCATTTACTCTTTTTCATTTCATGTTTAAATCTCGTCAAGTTCATTTAGGCATTCTCCTTTGTTTATTAATTCTTTCTAGTTGCAGTGAAGAGAATAAAAAGCCAATCTTTGGGGGTATTCAACTCGCCATTGTACGAGTAGGAACCAATGCGTTAGATTTAATTGATTTCACAAAAAATAAAAATACACCTCTCGACAAACCAGTTGTAGCCACTTTTTCTGTCGCATTGAATAAAGATGCTGTAGCGCGTGCTATTCAATTGAAGCATATCGCTACGGGTGCTATCGTTCCAATCACAATTCAATACCTAGATGAAGATAAAACCATCTCCGTTCAGCCAATTCAAAATCTTCTTCCGTTAGAAGTCTACGATTTTATTATTTCGAATGAACTTAGCGGAGTTCAGAAGGAAACGTTTCAAGGATATCACATAGAATTTAGTACGGGTGCGGAAGTTTTATCCATAACATCATTAAAAATTGCATCAGCGGAAGTAATCACATCAAATCTTATTCAAAATGTGCCAATTGAAAATACAACCATAAATATAACGTTTGATAAGGTTATCAATCCAGACTTTGTTTCTTCGTCTTATTTTTTAGTGTCCCATCAAGGAATTGCAGTACCCCTTATTTTTTCTCTTTCAAACGAAAATAAAACAGTAACTATTACGCTGAATCAAAAGCTAAAAGATCTTCAAAAATATTTATTTACCATCTCAGATGAGGTGCAAGGTGCGAATAAAGAAATCTTTCAATCCTTCTCTAAAAAATTTTATACAACCGTTGATCCTACTCCCGATTTTCCAATAATAACAGGCGATGAACTCCTTACGCTTGTTCAACAGCAGACCTTCAAATACTTTTACGACTTTGCCCACCCCGCCAGTGGCATGGCGCGTGAGCGAAACACTTCGGGCAATCTGGTAACCAGTGGTGGCTCGGGCTTTGGTATTATGGCCATGATTGTGGCGATGGAAAGAAATTTTATAACCCGCCCGCAAGGTCTTGAGCGCATGAATAAAATTCTTAACTTCCTTGAAACCGCAGACCGCTTTCACGGTGCTTGGGCACACTGGATGGATGGCAATACTGGTAAGGTAATTCCATTTAGCCCAAACGATAATGGTGGCGATTTAGTTGAGACTTCTTTTTTAGTACAAGGCCTCATTACCTTTCGGCAGTATCTTAATCCATTAGTTGCTGAGGAGGCTAACCTGATCGATCGAATTAATGTGCTGTGTAAGGCAGTAGAATGGAATTGGTATCGACAGAATAATCAAAACGTTTTGTATTGGCATTGGTCGCCCGATAAAAATTGGACTATGAACTTACCCATAAGGGGTTGGAATGAATGCCTTATTACTTATGTGCTTGCCGCCTCGGCTAACCCCGATAAATCAATTCCAAAAACTGTTTACACAAGTGGTTGGGCTGGTGGTGGTAACATGATTAATGGAAATAACTTTGAAGGCATAACACTTCCCCTTGGCTATGGGTATGGTGGCCCGTTATTTTTTTCACAGTATTCTTTTTTAGGATTAGACCCGAGAGCACTTACCGATCAATACGCTAACTATTGGACGCAAAACACAAGTCATTCGTTAATAAATTATAAATATTGCGTTCGAAATCCAAAAAAATTTGTTGCGTATAGTGAAGAATGTTGGGGGCTTACGTCCAGCGACAACCAGTCGGGCTATTCAGCACACTCACCCACCAACGATTTGGGCGTGATTACACCAACAGCCGCGCTATCTTCATTTCCATACACACCCAATGAGTCGATGACCGCGTTGAAGTTCTTTTATTATACGTTGGGCGATAAACTGTGGGGACCTTATGGATTTTATGATGCCTTTAATGTTACTGAGGGGTGGACGGCCAGTTCGTATTTGGCTATTGATCAGGGACCAATTATAATTATGATTGAAAATCAGCGCACTGGTTTATTATGGAATTTATTTATGTCGGCTACGGAAGTAAAAAATGGACTGGATGTTTTAGGTATTGTTACAAATTAAAAAAACAGTATTGCATGAAAGGTATCTACATAATTTTTGCCGGGCTGGTATTGATTTCCTGCGGCAGGCAAACAACAAATAAAGCATCGGCTATAAGCCATCGTGTCGATTCAGTTTTAACCTTAATGACACTGGAAGAAAAGATTGGTCAACTCAATCTACCATCGGCAGGTGCGTTTGTTACTGGTTCGGTTGAAAGCTCAGACATTGCAAAAAAGATTGAGGAGGGAAAAGTGGGTGGGCTCTTTAATATAAAGACAGTTGCCAACATTAAAGAAATGCAAAAGATTGCCGTTGAAAAGAGCAGACTAAAAATTCCATTGATATTCGGTATGGATGTTATTCATGGGTATGAATCAGTTTTTCCAATTCCGTTGGGACTAAGTTGTAGCTGGGATATGGATTTGATTGAACGCAGCGCACGTATTGCTGCGCAAGAAGCAAGTGCCGATGGCATCAATTGGACATTTTCTCCTATGGTCGACATTTCGCGCGACCCGCGCTGGGGTCGAGTTTCTGAGGGAAGCGGGGAAGATCCATTTCTGGGTTCTGAAATTGCTAAAGCAATGGTGCGTGGCTTTCAGGGTAACGATCTTTCGGCCAACAATACAATTATGTCGTGTGTGAAGCACTATGCGCTCTATGGAGCATCAGAAGCAGGTCGTGATTACAATACCGTTGATATGAGTCATCAAAGAATGTATAACGAATACTTTCCACCGTACAAAGCAGCTGTTGATGCTGGTGTAGGAAGTGTGATGGCTTCATTTAATGAGATTGATGGTGTTCCGGCAACAGCCAACAAATGGTTGCTAACCGATGTGCTTCGAAACCAATGGGGATTCAAAGGATTTATCGTTTCGGATTATACAGGTGTTAGTGAAATGATTAACCATGGCATTGGCGATTTGCAAACTGTTTCAGCGCGTGCACTGGACGCAGGCCTTGATATGGACATGGTGAGTGAGGGTTTATTAACCACTCTTGGTAATTCTGTTAAGGAAGGAAAAATTTCAGAACAGCAGATTACAGAAGCTTGCAGAAGAATCTTAGAGGCAAAATTCAAGTTGGGGTTGTTTGATAACCCTTATAAGTATTGTGATGAAGGACGTGCCAAAAGCGAAGTGTTTACCGCTGCCAATAGGGCAGAGGCACGAAGTACCGCTGCGCAAAGTTTTGTGCTTTTGAAAAATAAAGACAATCTTTTACCAATAAAGAAAACCGGCACAATTGCATTAGTAGGTCCACTAGCGGATGCAAAAGAAAATATGACAGGTACATGGAGTGTTGCAGCTAGGTTCTCAGAATCAATTTCTGTACTTGAAGGCTTAAAGAAAGCGGTTGGCGCGAATGCAAAGGTTTTATACGCGAAAGGAGCGAACCTAACAGACGATGAAGTACTGGAAGCTAACTCAACGTTGTTTGGCAAATCGCTTCACCGCGATAAGCGAACTGCTACTGCGTTGATTGCAGAAGCTGTACGCATTGCTAAAAATTCAGATGTAATTGTTGCCGCTGTTGGTGAAGCCGCTGAAATGAGTGGTGAGGCTGCAAGCAGAGCAAACATTGATATTCCTGAAACACAACGAGATTTATTGAAAGCATTGTTAAAGACCGGTAAACCAGTTGTGTTGGTATTATTTACAGGAAGGCCTTTGGCATTAGTATGGGAGCAAGAAAATGTGCCTGCTATTCTTAATGTTTGGTTTGGTGGAAGTGAAGCTGGAGATGCAATAGCTGATGTATTGTTTGGAGACGTAAATCCCTCAGGCAAGTTGTCAGCTACATTCCCACAAAATGTTGGTCAGGTGCCGATTTACTATGCGCATAAAAATACGGGTCGGCCGTTGAGCGGGCCTTGGTTTCAAAAATTTCAATCTAATTATCTCGATGTTTCGAATGAGCCCTTGTATCCATTTGGCTTTGGATTGAGCTACACACAATTTAATTATAGTAATATAGTTCTTAGCGCGAACGAAATTTCATCGACAGATTCGTTGGTTGTGTCAGTGGGTGTTTCCAATCAAGGCTTGCGCGAAGGAAGTGAAGTGGTACAATTGTACATCCGCGATTTAGTTGGTTCCAGCACACGTCCGGTTAAAGAACTTAAGGCTTTCAAAAAGATTATGCTAAAAGCAGGTGAAACAAAAACCGTAGACTTTACACTAACCACAAAAGACTTATCCTACTATAAGTATGATTTAAGTTTTGGAGCTGAGCCCGGAGAATTTCAGGTGTTTGTTGGCGGCAATTCCAGAGATGTGAAGCAGGCTAGTTTTGTGTTGAAGTAAAACTCAGAATACTTAATTTTTCTTCTTCTTTCCTTTTGACTTAGACATACCACCATGCACTGCGTTAGTAGAGGTGCGCGGCTTTGGCGATGATTTCAAGGCAGGAGAGGTAGATTGCTTAGGCTTGAAAGATTGTTTTATCTGAATGATGCGAGCAATTCCAAAGGAAACAGAAAGATAAATTTCTCTTCGCTGACCGTAAATATCTGGCGCACCAGAATTGCCAAAAAAATCATCAGCGCCAGCAGGGTTTTTTAGCTCGTCAACATAACTCGACTTTCGGGGGTCAAAGATTCCAAAGTTTGCACGCCCGTCAAAGTTTATACTCCAGTCATCATTTAAGTCAAAATCTGAACGAAGGCCCAAGGCCGCAAAAAGTTGAAACGCATTAAACTTGTCTTTCGACACATATACTTCTTTGTTCATTTGAGGAACAAATACGCCATCATACACTTGTTCATAACCTGGCGCAGTAGGTACGCTTACTCCAGCCGGGTAGCGTAATTTGGTGGTGAGATCCGGTGATTTTATTGTATAGGTATCTTGGCCTTTAATTAAAAAACTTGGAGAAATTGCTGCTACCAAACTAAGTCTAAAGAAAGACATGTCGTTGATGTGCAACTTGAGTGCAACGGGCAAACTTAAGTAATTCATATTCACATCTCGTGTTCCAATCTCGCCTCCAGTTGTGTTTCTTATTATAAATTTCTGACCGGCCTGAGTAAAGTTTGGAGTAAATAGAATTCCATGCCCAATACGGTCATATCCATAAGCGAAACCAATAGGTGTGCCTCTAATCGTAAACTTGCCAACAAAACGTGGATCTTTAGCTAAGCCCTGATCAACAGTAAAAGGAAAATTGAACCCTCCAAATACGCCAAACGCCTCAATGTTTTGGGCAGAGGCTTGTGTAAGAACTAATAATAATAAGCTGGCAAAAACTGCCCTCATTTCGGGTAGTAGGTTGGGTTATAAAGTTCCTAAACTAATCCAAAAATCAGTTTTCTATTCTTGGAGCAATTACAAAACTAAGATAATTAAGGGAATTAGCACGGCCTTTTTTGCGTCATCTGGCGTACTTTTGGGCACTTTTAGCGGGTATCCCAAAAGTAAAAATGAAACTCCCCAGCAACTTAGTGGGTCACGTGCGTTGGAAAGGTAATGTTTATAGCCCTTTGCTAGTAAGTCTGCTGATGATCATGAGCTTATACTCACTCATTCGAATTGCTTCTATTTATATCATGCAGATTTTTTCACGGGAAGAACCCTGGCCGGCTTGCAACGAGATCAATTAGCACCCACTAAAGTTTTTAACGCCAACGCGGTAAAACCAATTTGAATGATTACCATCGAGGTGTTTGCGCGGGCAGTTTCAAAGGATACGTTTCCGTTCGCATCAACAGCCACTGAATTTCGCACCACATATTTTACCTCATCGCCCCATAAGTATAATAATCGCAATTGAAATCCGGCAGTATTTGTTTTTTGTGGATTAGTATAAAAACCAATGCCTAGTCCATAATTTAGTCCGATGTCTCTCACATTGTTAATAACCTCATTCTGGTTGTCATTAAAGATAATGTTTGCTAAATCTTTGTCGATCTTAGTTTTAGAATTGAAAAGTTTTAAGCCCATCAACCCATCAAAAAACGGAGTTACTTTACCCTGGTGGAGAAGTGGTTTCAATCTTGCCGCTGCATTCCATGTAAATACATTGTGAGTGGTTTTCAGCGAAGGCATATTGCCAGAACTTTTTTGTTTTTCATTGCCATAAGTGAAGAAGCCAAAGTCAATACCCAGTAAAATAGGTGAGGGCTTGTTCTTGCCCAATGGACTCATCAAAAGGCCAGTATATAGTCCGTATCCTAAATTACCCGTTGAGTTGTTAATTACATTACGAAATTCAGCGCTGGGTACCGCCACCTGGCCACCTGCATAGAAATTTACGGTAGTAAACTTTAAAGAATCTTCCGGCTGCCCCATACAACTGATAACAGAAAAAATTACCAGACAGGATGAGGTCAGTGGCTTAATCATCTAGGCTAAGTTATGGTAAACAGTTTGCACGTCATCATCTTCTTCCAAAGCACTTACACACTCCATCACTTCATCCTGTTCAGCCTCACTCAGTTCTTTGGTATTGGTAGGAATGTGTTGAAGTTCAGAACTTTTTGGTTCTAATGCTTTTGATTCTAGAAATTTTTGCATGTGGCCAAATTCGGTGAACTTGGTGTAAACAATAATTTCTTCATCATCAGTTTGAATTTCTTCAGCTCCGGCATCAATCAAGTCAAGCTCAAGTTCGTCAAGATTTAAAATTGCCGGATCAAATTTAAAAATACCTCTGCGCTCAAATAAAAACATAACGGAAGCAGAGTTGCCCATGGCGCCCCCATTTTTTGAAAACAGAAGCCTTATATTGGCAACTGTGCGCGTTGGGTTATCGGTGGCACACTCCACAACAACTGGTACTCCATGAGGTGCATAGCCTTCATAAATTACTTCTTGAAAGTCTTTCTCTTCTTTACTTGATGCGCGTTTGATGGCCGCTTCCACCCGATCTTTCGGCATGTTTATCCCCTTGGCATTTTGAATAGCCATGCGCAAGCGCGGGTTGTTATCCGGATTGGGGCCGCCTTGCTTTACTGCAATGGCAATGTCCTTTCCGATTCGTGAAAAACCCTTGGCCATGCGATCAAAGCGTGCAAACATTTTATGTTTTCTCTTTTCAAAAACCCGTCCCATAGTTCAATTAAAAATTCAATAGGTAAAAGTAGGAAAATGAAAGCAGATAGCCATTGTTAAATTTAAGCATTGACTATCTGAATTTGAATCTCTAATTTGGTAGTATGGGAAAACGAGATAAACGCATAGACACATACATCCTTAAGTCGGCAGATTTTGCTGTTCCTATTTTAACTCACCTTCGTGAACTTGTGCATCTCGCTTGCCCCAATGTGGAGGAGGTAATGAAATGGAGTTTTCCAAACTTTGAATACAAGGGTTTGATGTGCCACATGGCTGGGTTCAAGAACCATTGTTCTTTTGGATTCTGGAAAGGCGCATTAATGAAAGATAAATCCTTGGTTAAAAATGCAGCGAGTGAATCGGCAATGGGGCATTTAGGTCCGATAAAATCACTTAAAGATTTGCCTTCCGATAAAGTTATGATTCAATACATAAAGGAAGCTGCTAAACTGAATGATGCAGGTATTAAGGTTGAGAAAAAGAAACCGATTAAGAAAGCATTGATAATACCACCCTACTTTATTAAGGCGTAGAAAACCAACAAAGCGGCTCAAAAAACTTTTGATGCCTTCAGTTATTCCAACCAAAAAGAATATGTGACCTGGATTGCCGAGGCGAAAACAGAAGCCACGCGAACAAGCAGAATGGCGACAGCCCTCGTGTGGATGGCCGATGGTAAAATAAGGAACTGGAAGTATCTTAAGAAAGGTTAACTTTCAAAATCAATAATATTCAAAATTCATGTGACATCCTGCGTGGATACTAATCTGTTTGCTGGCGTTATGATTCAGACGCTTGCGCCAGTGTGGGGGGAGTGCCCGAGGCAGGAGAATCTCTGCGGAAAAATAATCAGGCGCAAGCGTCTCGCTTGTGCCACTACCATTCTTTCCAGCTAATTGATAATTTAGCGGCCAAAGGAAATTAGACTTAATTTTCGGTATGAGCAGGAAATAAGTTTGGAGATTATAGTGAATTATATTTTATCAGTTTTGCTGTAATCAACGGGTTGGTTTTTTTATCACAAAAGTTTTCCAGTTGCCAGCGATGAATCTTTTTGGAAAGAAGGATTTGGTCGCGTTGAGTTATACAATTTGATAGAAGCGGCACGGCACAAGCGAGACTCTTGCGCCAGTGGGTGGGGAAAACCGATCTACATCAACAGCTTTTCACCGTTCGCTAACGAACATTTTTGTCCGGTTTGAAACTTTGATTTGTTGCTAAGCATCCTTTTAAGCCAAATCGACCTCATATTCAACTGGCATTGTGATTGCCTAAGGATTGCAAAACCAAACTCTCATGCTTTATAATTATCTGAAGATTGCCTTTCGTTCACTATTAAAATTTAAAGCTTATTCCAGCATAAATCTGGTGGGGCTTGCCTTAGGTCTAACAGCCGGAATCCTCATCATGATTTATGTGCTCGATGAACTATCGTTTGATAAATTTCATGTTAACGGTGATCGAATTTATAGGGTAAACACCGTAATCCTTGCTGCTGAATCAGGGAGTGAAGGAGCCAATGAAACCAACGGCTGGCCAATAGGTAAAATTCTTGAGAAAGATTTTCCAGAAGTAGAGCAGGTGTTATATACGCGAAGTGCTTCCTTCCTTTTAGTTAATAAGGAGGACAAACGCATTCGCGAGAAAATTCATTTTGCAAGCCAAGAATTCTTTACCATGTTTTCATTTCCCCTTATAAAGGGAAATGCTGCCAATGTCTTGAATGAACCCAACAGTATTGTCATCTCGCAAGAGATGGAAGAAAAATATTTTCCTGGCGAAGACGCATTGAACAAAACGTTAGTATTGGCAGATACCTTAAATATGCTTGTAACTGGCGTCATGCAGATTCCTGCAAACTCGCACATTCAAGCGGATATGATTGTTTCATTTTCAACCTACGAAAAGATCAATAGGGATTTCAGTTTTGAAAGTGGATGGGGTAATATAAACATGCGCAACTATGTTTTGGTACAGGAGGGCATTGATTTTAATTCATTCGCCAGCAAGGCTAAAGATATTTACATGAACCGGGCCGGGGAGATGCTTAAAAACTGGGGCGTAACTGCTTACGTTAAGTTTGAGCCACTTGGGGAAATTTACCTGAACTCTAAAAGTGGTAATGGCATGGGGCCAATGGGAAGTATGGATCGCGTTTATCTTGTATTGGGGATTGCAATATTTGTAATCTTATTAGCGTGCATCAATTTTGTAAACCTGGCAACAGCACGATCTGTTTACCGTGCTAAAGAAGTCGGCCTGAGAAAAGTAGTTGGATCATCCCAAAAAGGATTAATAGCACAATTTTTAAGTGAGTCTTTCGTGCTCACGATGCTAGCTCTGCTCTTGGCGTTCGGGCTGTTAGGTTTCTGTTTACCATTTTTTAATCAATTGATTGGCAAGAATTATGAATTAGCATCGCTAACTAATTTCTCAATTGTTACCGGAATCATAACCTTAGTTATTGTCATTTCATTGTTAGCCGGTTATTATCCGGCATTAATTATGTCGGCATTAAAACCTGCCGAAGTTTTGAAAGGGAAAATGCAAACCAGTTATCGTGGAGTTCGGCTAAGAAGGATATTGGTTGTATTTCAATTTGTTATTTCAGTTGGCTTGGTAACAGGAACCTGGATCGTACTTGACCAACTCAGCTTCATGCAAAAACAAAATTTGGGTTTTGATAAAGATGAAATAATTGTAGTTAATGCCGCACCGGCAAATTCACCCAACCCAAATGGTTTTGAAATTTTTAAAGCGCAACTATCCTCCGTGGCTATGATTGATGGTGTAACCTATACTAATTCAATTCCGGGGCATCCAGGTTGGATGGGGCAAGTGGCCTATCCGGAAGGCAAGACGGGCGATGATGCTGTAAGCGTGGAATATATGGCGGTTGATGAAATGTATCTTGATGTACTTGGTTTGGAATTGATTGCAGGTCGTGGTTTCGACTTGCAACGGGAAAATGATCTAGGTGAGGGTTTAATTCTTAATGAAGAAGCGGTAGCTGCATTTGGCTGGGCATCGCCAGCAGAAGCAATCGGTAAGAAGATTACCTCGCCTTCAAACTCACCTGCTGGTGAGGTGATTGGGGTGATTAAAAATTATCATCAGTTTGGGTTACAACAAAAGATTGGTCCGATGACGCTCGACTATGCCCCAGCCAATAGTTATCTCTATGCTATTAAATACAAGGCGGCCAATACGGAGCAATTAATTTCGTCAGTGCAGCAATTGTGGTCAAAAAATTTTCCGGGTTATGATTTTAATTATTTCTTTTTAGATCAGGATTTTGAACAGCAGTATCAATCAGAAACAAGACTTGCGAATGTCTTTGCCATCTTTGCTGGTGTTACCATAGTTATTGCTATGATTGGCTTATTGGGGTTAGTGTCTTTTATGGTTGTAGCCCGAACCAAAGAAATTGGTGTTCGTAAAATATTAGGCGCTGATGTATTTAGTATTACAAAGTTGTTGAGTGAAGAGTTTATTATGTTAGTGGTTATTGCAAACTTAATAGCCTTTCCACTTACTTGGTATGCTGCTAATGAATGGCTCACCACATTTGCCTTCCGCATGCAGGTTAATCCTTGGCTTTTTGTTGGCACGATGCTATTAGCACTTGGCTTTACACTTGTTGTTGTCAGCATTCAAACAATAAAGGCTGCGTTAACTGATCCGGTAAAATCTCTGCGCTACGAGTAAGTAAATTTCTTTTCCTATAGCTGCTGGTAGAGAAGAGAATCCACGGGCTGATATTAGTAATCCTAAGGTGGTAAATAGTATGATGATTCGCGGAAAGCGGTTATCAAAATCTGAGATTGATACCAGATTAAAGAAATTAGTTAAGTAATTTTAATCCCGCATCTTGCCACAAGCAACCAGACCCTAACCTAAACCGTGATTTCACTCTTCTCTTATTCTCTTTCTTACACAGAAGTATCTATTGTTTTGCTGGTAGCCTTATTTATAGGCATGGCCAAGACAGGCGTACATGGTACTGGTATTTTAGCGGTGCCATTGCTAGCCACCGTTTTTGGTGGCCAGCGCTCCAGTGGGATTTTACTACCCATCTTGATTTTAGGCGATATTGTGGGCGTTATTTACTATCACCGCCATGCATCGTGGAAACACTTAAAGTTACTTTTTCCATGGGCAGCTGTTGGGGTTATTTTAGGAACTATAGTTGGTAGTAATATTAACGATCATGTTTTCAAAATTATAATGGGCACTGTTATCTTAATCAGTGTGTTCATCATGATTTGGATTGAGCAGGGCGGGCATCAAGATAGAGTACCAACCAATAAATTGTTTGCCAACGGCATGGGCATAGTGGGAGGGTTCACGTCTATGGTAGGAAATCTTGCCGGTTCAGTAATGGGTATCTATTTGTTGTCGACACGCCTACCAAAGAATGCATACATTGGTACTGCAGCCTGGTTTTTTATAGTAGTAAATTGTTTTAAGTTTCCCTTCCATGTTTTTGTTTGGAAAACCATTTCAGTCAATACCGTGCTGTTTGATTTACTAACCTTGCCAGTCATTCTGCTTGGCGCCTACCTGGGTGTTGTGATCATTAGAAATTTCTCAGAGAAAAACTTTCGATGGTTCATCATTGTGATGACCTTGGTTGCCGCTATTGGCATGATTTTTTAAATTTGAATACAATGACATCGTTAAATATTATTGAAAAATTTAGTTTGTTTTCTGAAACCTGGACACCAAAAATTATTGGTGAGTTAAATGGTCAATATGTAAAACTGGCTAAAGTGAAAGACGAATTTGTATGGCACAGCCATCAGCATGAAGATGAGTTATTCATGATCTTCAAAGGCACTTTGTATATGGACTTTCGCGACAAAACCGAAGTTGTGAAAGAAGGTGAGATGATAATTGTACCCAAAGGTGTAGAACATAATCCCCGAACAAATGGGGAAGAAGTTTGGGTTTTATTATTTGAACCCAAGGAAACAGGTCATACGGGCAATATTGTGCACGAACGCACCGTTCACAACCTAAAATGGATCTAAACTTGCGAGGGTTCGGTGAATATTTTCTACAAAAAATTAATCCGTAAAAAGTTGTTTGAAAAGCATACGTGATAGTGTACTAAATACTGAAGCAGAATAGGATACACGGTTTTGGTCAAAGATTCTTATACACAATCAGGAACCATTTTTTTTATAGTTCGTTAGCTAACCTTGAACCAGACTCCAATTAATTAAAAGTATGACATTAGATATCCAAACTCCGATACCTGTCATCGATGGTGCTTCAATTACTCGCGAAGAATTTCAAAAGCAATACCTCGAGCCGCAGCAACCTGTTGTGTTGCGAGGATTGTGGAAAAAATTTCCAGCCTATGATAAGTGGAGCATGGATTTTTTTAAAAAATCCATGGGAAATATAGAAGTTGGATTGTTTGGAAATAGAAAAGAAGACATTTCAAAAACACTTGAGGTACCCAATGCAAAAATGAGATTCGATGAATATCTTAATCTAATTGAACGCGAACCGACTGACTTACGATTATTCTTGTTTCCAATATTTAAGCATAGACCGGAGTTATTAAAGGACTTTGGTTACCCGGCCATTACAGGTGGCTATATCAAAATTCCATTTATGTTTTTCGGTCCGCCTAAGTCGATCGTTCGCATGCATCAGGATATTGATATGAGCAATGTTTTTTTAACTCAATTCCATGGCCGCAAAAGAGTTGTTTTATTTGCTCCTGATCAATCTGATTTATTATATCGCCTGCCATACAATGTACACTCAACAGTTGATATTGATAATCCCGACTTTCAAACCTACCCGGGCTTGAAGTATGTGAAAGGTATGAACACGATTATGGAACATGGTGATACATTATTTATGCCTAGCGGCTATTGGCATCATATTGAATATTTAGATGGTGGGTTTGGTCTTTCTGTGCGCACCATTGCGCATGGATTAGGGATGAAGGTTCGGGGAGTATGGAATTTAGCAGTTAAGCGATTCGTTGACCGGATGATGAATAAGTTATTGAGTGAAAAATGGTTTGAGTATAAAAAGAATCTGGCTGTAAAGCGAGCCGAAAAGGCAATCAACAAATTGAATTCAGGTAATTTGGAAGGTCAGTTTCGTGGCGCAAGCACTGCAACTGTTTAGATTAGGGTGCATTTCAAATTGTCGCGATTCACCTATATGCCATCCCTACGGGATTTTATCAAAGGAATACTCCTTGCACTACCGATACATAACCCCCAACGCGGTTTTTCCACACTAATTAATTCCCGTTAGGGAAGTAATATCGGAAGCCAATTCATCCATTTTTTTCAAGTCCCGGTAGGGAAGACATATTTTGTTATTGCGACAATTTGAAAAGTACCCTAGATTAATCACAGTTATTCTTACCTTAAAAATCCTCATATTAGCTTCTTAAAATATCGGTATGAGGATTTTTGTTTTTCTTAGTTTTCTGATTTCAATTAGCAGCTCGCTTTTCGGGCAAGATCCGCTGCGATTCGAAAAGGAAGTTGCCAATTTAGTAGCAAGTGATAGCGCAGTTAGCAGCAGGAAATTAATTCTCTTTACCGGCTCTTCAAGTATCCGGATTTGGAAAAGTTTGAAATCAGATCTGCCGACATACAATACCTTGAACCGAGGGTTTGGTGGGTCGGAGATGACGGACCTGCTTCATTATGCGGATCAACTTATCATTCAATATAATCCAAAGGAAATTTTCATTTACGAAGGAGATAACGATCTGAATTCTGGTAAGGAAGTTTCTGATATTCTAAAAACGGCTGATCAACTTTTAATCATTATCCGAGAACGCCTTCCAAAAAACGTGAAAGTTTTTTTTATTTCGGCCAAGCCGAGCGTGGCACGCTGGGCGTTGAAAGAAAAGTATCTTAACTACAATAAGCAATTGGAAGCGTGGACTAAAACTGCAAAGAAAGTCTACTTCGTGGATGTATGGAAGCCGCTGTTAGATGCCCAAGGGGAAGTGTTGAAAGACATTTACATTGCGGATGGTCTGCATTTGAATGAACAGGGCTATAAAATTTGGGCGGGCGTGATTAAAAATTATCTGTAGGATGTATTAACTTATTTATTCGTTTGTTACGGACTTAGTCATGCATCTAAAACCTTTCATGCTTTTTCTTTTGCTCACTTGTCTATCAATCTTACCTTTGATTGCGCAAGATGATGTGGAGCGGCCGATGCCAGCCATGATCTCACATCTCACGCACGCACATCGTGATATTTTAAGAATCAAGAATGCACCGAAACACAATATTTTTCAAAAAATTTTATGTTTTCAGGTTAACTGCCGCAGGGAAGCAGGTTGGCAAAAATCGCAAAAGGATAGAAGGTTTAATGACTATAAGGATGTGCCTCAGGTTCGGCATGCTAAAAATGTAAAGAAGTCCGAGTCTAAAGCATTGGTGCACACAACCGAGCCACAGGCATTGAAACCGGATACCGTTGATATAAAAAAACTAATTGAGCCAATTATTCAAAAGGAAGCAGCCAAAGAAAGAAGGTTTACACTCAGTGAAGTATTGTTTGATGTAAACAGTCCGGCCATAAAAAAGGAGGTTAGTTCCCGCCTGGATACGCTAGTGGATATTTTAAGAAAAAGCCCCAACACAACTGTTACTATCATTGGCCATACCGATAACACAGGACGCGAAGCATATAACGTTCGGTTATCGACCAGCCGTGCCGAAGCGGTGGGTGATTATTTAATAGACCATGGTATTGCCTATGGGCGCGTTCATTTTGAAGGTCGCGGAAGTGCTGAGCCAATTGCTGATAATACTTTTGAAGAAGGTCGCATGAAGAATAGGCGGGTTGAGATTATTTTAAAGGAGTAATTCTATCCTCATCGAACCAAATGCACCCAACCTGTAAGTTCTTTATAGCGATCGCGTTCATACAGTCGATTGAATGTTACCTCCGCGCGATAAAAATAAACTCCCCCGGTCAATTCATTGCCCTGCGTAGATTTTCCATCCCATTCAATGCTTGTGTCAGTAGCGTTGGCAGATTGAAAGTGATAAACTTCATTGCCCCACCGATTGTAAACACGGAACACGATATTATTAACGAACCTTGGACAGCGAATAGAAACTGTTGAGCCTGCATCGGGATTGCTGTTCACATCAAAGTTGGCACTGAATACATCGTTGTAGCCATCATCATTAGGAGTAAACACATTGGGCAGTAAATAGTAAGGACAATTATCATTGCATACGGAATCACTGAGCGGCCCTTCTTGTCCAAGTGCATCAACGGCAGAAACTTTGTAGCAATAGGCAAATGAGGGAAGACCTTCGTGGACGTAAAAATTATCGCGTACCCCTGATGCTATTATTTGAAATTCACCATCTGCGGAAGCGGAACCATAAATGTTGTAAGAGACAATATCTCTGCGGCAACCAGGCTGGTCGTTCAATTCCCAACGAAGTGTATTTGAAAACTCAGTCTGACCACAAGTATTCGCGTTGAGATATTCATCGCAGTTTACAATACTAATTTCCAACCCTTGTGAACACGGCAATAGATTATTTTCAGGATAAGTAGTTATGACCTGCGAGTAATTCTCGAGTAATTTAATTTTTGGATTACCATATGTGCCTCGTGTTAGCACGCGATAGGAATACCGTTTATCCTCTTGCAAAGGTTCATTATTAAACTGGCCTTGATCTAAATAGGTAAATCCAAATTCAGCTACATACACACTGTCAATCAAAGTCATGTCTTGCGGGTCAGCGCTTTCAGCAGCCCGATAGATCAAATGATAGGGCCGACTTTGAGAAACATTCGACCAAGGCACGCTATCGCGCCACGCAAGTTCTATTTTTTTAATCCCAATGGTTGCGCTAAGGCGCACCGATGATGCGATTGCTGATGTGTCGACAGCAATAATTTGTTGTGCATTTTGGGGTTTGGCGTATAGCACAATTCTATAGTTGAAAATATTATTTTCAGTATTGATATTGTTATCAACAAAGGTTGTATCACTTACGCGACCCGCGAGGGTAATGTTAGTATCCCCAGCAAGACCACTTGCGCGATAGACTTCATACTCATAGGGTTTGGGAAACTGAATTTCATTGATCGCAAACGGACTTCGCCAACTTACGCGAATTTTTCCCTGAATGGAATCTGTTTTTTCAACACTCACATGGGTGATCACCGGAGCATCAGCTTGAATTGGGCCAATACATTTTTCTGTGGATACCATACTTGGTGTTCTCGCGGGCGAATTGAAGTAAGCCATTATTCGATAGCAATACGTAGCACCTACTACTAATCCACGGCTCACGTTTGTATCAGTAAACGTTGTTTGTGTTATGGGCACTTCTGCAATCAGATTGTATCCTAAAAATTTTGGTAAGCCAGGATTACACAAGCCCGGTGCGTAAGGATAGGAATCTACTTTTCGCCAGATCTGAATTTTATCTGCATTGCTACAGGCATAGGAGTTCCATGCTAAGTTGGCAGTGCGCTTCACTAGATCCAAGCCGGTATTGTTCCATGTGGGTGCGGGTGCTACTACTTTTATATTCCAGATTTTAAAATTCACAAGTTTAGGTCCCTTAGGTGGGTTGTCTGTGATTTTAAATACCACCTGATAGGGTTGTTGTCGCACATGCAAACAATCTGTCTGCCAACTAAAGGTTAATTCTGCTGCGGGATTAGAAGGCAAAAATATTGGTGGATTGGGTAAGTAAGTGGCAGGAATTTTAGCAGGTAAAAAATCAATGAGCTCAGAGAACACTTCAATCTTCACCGAATGATTGTCCCCATCGGTGCCTCGTATTAATTCTTCAATCTTTGTTCCTGCCTCAACACAAATATCAGTTGGTATTTGTAACTCAGGCCTGATGTTTAAACACTCTTCAACAACAATTTGCATATCGCGAGTAGTGGTGCTTAACTTCCGATATAGATTGGTGACTGAATCTTTACGCCATTCAATAATCTTAAAAGCAATGTTGTATTCACCAATGGTGCCGGGTGCATCCCAGGTTAAAAGACCCGTTACCGGATTAATAGAAAAAATCGGTTGGCCGGTTGCTGCTTCATTACCCTGATTAAAGTTTGTGTAAAACCGGCTGTTGTTAGGTGGCGTATAGTTGGCGAAAGTGGTAGGACTGTTTGCTGGAATAGAAAGTTCATAGGACAAACTATCGCCATCCACATCATAAGCGCCCGGTGTGTGAAAGAAAGCTGACTTAAAGCAAGCGCGGTCGAGTGGGGGTACCGACAAAAACGGAACATTGTTGCAACCATTGATCGGGTCAATAGTGAAATTGACGAATGTTACATAAGGTACATCGTCAGAATTTGCAATGTTCAAAATACCACTGCTACGGTCGCGCTCTACATAGGTAATGTTATAGGTTCCATAAGCAAGATAGGTGTGTGTTGTTGTAAATGTTGCTACCGCAATGTTCTGTCCAAGATCAGGACGGAGTGTTGCAATCGTAATGGGAATTCTTACCGAAGCACCATCACCAAAAACAACCTCGCTGTTAGTGCCAAATCGAGTATTGGATTGGGTGTTTAGGTAGGCGAATACGGTAATTTTAAAAGTGAGTGGACTTCCGCAAATAGGTTCTACTAGTATGTCAGCCGCACGCAAATGCGTTGCTTCTGCTTTTTGTAAAAATAGCAAGAAACTTAGTAGTCCTGCCAATACGTAAGCAAATCGTTTCATCATAATGTTTATCAAACGAATTACTTTTAAAGTATTTCTAAAGAGTAAGAGGATAGATGCCCTTAATAGAAAGACTCGGCATTTCCGTAAATTTATGAGTTCTTTTTGGTCTTTTTGTCTAAGAACTGCTTTTCTAATGCAGGTAAATCACGATTATATTTTTGATAAACTTGACAAGTGAGTGTAACAAATTTGTGAATACAAGGTCTTTACTTTGTTATCAGGCATTATGTTAAGAAAAATCTTCAATTCCTTTGCTTTGGCATTTGCCAATATCCGGTCAAATTTGTTCCACACATTTCTTTCCGTTCTGGGAATAGTTATTGGTGTAGCATCGCTGGTATCGATACTATCCTTAATAGATGGTATGGAGAAATTGGCTCGTGAGCAGATATCCAGCACTACTTCACTCAATGCCATTAATATTCAATCAAATGTATATAAAACTGTAAATGATGTTCGCATAAAGCGAGACACCATTCAGGTGATTGATTACAATAATTTCATGCGATTGGCTGGCATTCTTTCCAAGCCTGCCGATGGAGTTTATAAAACGTCCCTTTCGGGTGAGACTGAGTTTGCGGACAAGCGTATTGGTACGAATGCCTGGATAAATAATAAGTTAATTTTATCCGATACCGTAAAATTTTTTGGAGCCATTTATCAAAAAGAAGATGTAGAACAAAAGCGATCTGTAGTATTTGTTAACAATGCATTTTTTAACGCAACCGGTTTGGAAAATGAATCGCAACTGATTGGCCAGTTAATCAAATTTATTGGGTTAGAGTTGAAAATAATAGGAGTGTTGCCTGAACCAAAAGTAAAAGCTCCACAGATATATTTTCCAATCACTCTATTATCCAGTGCTGAATTGCAATCATATCCACCAACGATGTTTTTTGAAGCAGAACGAACGGAAGATGTTCCTGTCCTCAAATTAGAGATCACAGAGTGGTTGACAAAGAATTATAAAGAGTCGGATGAAATTTTCACTGTTCAAACAAATGAGTTTAGAATTGATCAGGCAGCGAAAGGGTTTTTAATTTTTCGTGTGATTATGGGATTGATCGTGGGCATCTCGGTTATTGTTGGTGGTATTGGTGTAATGAATGTGCTATTGATTTCGGTGACTGAACGCACTGCGGAGATCGGCATTCGCAAAGCAACGGGTGCGAATCGAAAAGATATTATCCTTTTATTTTTATCGGAGTCAATCACAGTATCGGCCTTTGGCAGCTTTCTGGGATTGGTGTTTGGTATTTTAGGAACCATGGCCATCATTCCGATTGTACGGGCTGTTACCGAAGTTCCGTTTCAGGCAGCCTATACAGTAAATACTTTCATTCTGATTTCTATTATTTCAGTTCTGGTAGGAATTATTTTTGGAACCTATCCTGCAATTCGAGCCTCCCGATTAAATCCTGTAGATGCTATCCGCCACGAGTAGAAAAATATTCAGCATGCAATAGGGGTATCATGTATCATGATTGTCATATCTAAAAATTGATAATTATGAAATCACGTATTTTAATCACCGCTTTATTTTTAGCATCAGCTACCTCTTTATTCGCACAGGATGTGCAAACTCTTTTTGGGCCAGGTCGCGCTACAGGTGGCTATGGAGCTATCTCTAATAAATTTACAACTATTGGTGGCGAGTTTGCCAACATAAGTGAAATCTATGGTGGCGTGTTCATCAATCGCAGGTGGATGCTTGGATTAGCCTTTGCTGGCTCAACCAACGATATTCAAGTACCAATACAATATAGTGTTGATCCACAAACACCCATGACGTATCAATACGGACAAGGCGGATTGAAACTTGAGCGCGTAATCGGTTCCAATAAACCAATTCACTTGGTGGTAAATTTATTTACAGGTGTTGGATTTACTGCGCAGTATGACCGCTATAATTGGGATGACTATAGCTATAACGACTTTCATACCAAGCATGACGAGAATTGGTTTTATGTTGTTGAACCCGGTGCGCAATTAGAAATGAATTTATTCCGTTGGATGCGGTTAAGCCCTGGAATTTCGTATCGCAATGCTTCGCATAGCAGTGCTGCCGGATTGAGTGATCGTCAGCTAAGTGACTGGTCGTATAACGTTACCGTAAAATTTGGGAGCTTTGGTAAACGAATCCGCACAAAGCAAACTGAAAGCTATACGAACTGAATGGATTGATGTGTTAGCCAGAATGTCATTTGGATTACATTTTCTAAAGATCATTTTGGTTAACTTGCTTTTTATAAAGCAAAACACATGAAGAAAACTATCAGCGCGATTGCGACAATCATTTTCTCAATTGCACTTTTCCAATGTTCGAAAAAGAACGAGACCCAAACTAATACTTCGCATCATTCCGAATTCATAACCAAAGTCTTTGGTGCACATGGCGGCTATGATGTCTGGGCTGAAATGAAGTCACTTAGTTTTACTTTACCAAATGGTGAGCATCACTCGATCGATCTCGATTCCCGCAAGGTATTAGTAGAAGGTGAAAAAAGAACCATTGGGTTTGATGGCAAAAATGTTTGGGTCTTGCCAGACAGCCTAACCGATGGAGCCCGGTTCTATCATAATTTATATTTCTACTTTTTCGCGATGCCTTTTGTTTTGGGAGATCCTGGCATTAGCTATGAAGATGCAGGCGCCAGAGAATTATTTGGGATGAACCTGCGTGGCATTAAGGTTTCTTATGCGGCAGGTGTGGGCGATTCACCCAAGGATAATTATATTCTTTATTTTGATGAGGCTTCAAAAACGATGAAAGCGTTGATGTACACCTTGACTTTTCGTACTCGGGAATCCACCGACAAGTTTAATTTGATTAAGTATGATCAGTGGCAGGATATAAGTGGAGTTCGATTGCCTAAGAAGTTGCAATGGTATAATTACAAAAATGATTCCGTGGGCGAGATGCGTAATGAAGCAATATTCTCTTCGGTTTCATTATCTAAAGACAAGCCAGAAGAAAAACTATTCGCCAAGCCAGAAGGAGCGGGCATAGCTGGAATGGAATAACTATACTTGCGGAACCAGTTTGAACTAAACGAGATAAAATTGGTTATTAGTGAGTAAAGTTTGAATGACTCATTATCTAATTAGTAGGGGTCTGACCGCTACCTTTGCAGAGATATAAGCGGTCTGACCCCTTCCTTCAAAAACTGAAAACTACTGTTATGAAATGGCCTGATGTATTACAATATGCTTCAAAAGGAAATCTCACTCCACCCAACAGGGTAGAGAAAACTGAAGAAGAATGGAAAAAAATTTTAACACCCGAGGAATATCAGGTTACCCGAAAGAAGGGAACCGAGCGAGCTTTTAGTGGGGAGTATTGCGAAGCACATGAATTAGGACTCTACGCCTGTCGCTGCTGCGGAACAGTACTTTTTGATTCACGTAAAAAATTTGAATCCGGTACCGGCTGGCCAAGTTTTAACTCTTCGGTTGAACCCAACGTAATTAAATACACCAAGGACACAGGCTTCGGCATGACCCGCGTGGAGGTTGAATGCAATGTATGTGATTGCCACCTCGGCCACGTTTTTCCTGATGGTCCACCACCTACAGGTTTAAGATTTTGTATTAACTCAGCTTCGATTAAGTTGGTGAAGTAGATACTGGACACTAGTTTCCAGCGACCAGTATCCCTTCTCAATTAATCAAACTTAAATTTATTCGCCTCCGTAATTCCTTTCCAGGTATCCGTCCTGAACGGCACAGCCGGAAAGCCATCTTTATTAAAAAGGTTTGCATCTTCAGGATTATCGGCCCACGCAAAACGAACTGCTATCGGATTTGAAACTTGATCGGATGAAACAACGATTGAGTTTCCTTCGATCCACGCTTTGGCATAGGTAAACTTTTGATCGCTACCGGCAATCTCAAAGCCTTTTACATAGCCATACTTGTCTTTTACAAGCAAGCCGCTGCCAACATGTGTAAATGAAATGCGAATTTTATTTCCTTCCATTTTCATCGATTCATACACCGGACCATTAAACTCGTTTGATTTTCCATACACATTGTGCAACGCGATAGCTGCGAGTCGCTTACCAACATCTTGTTTGTTGCGCGGATGAATGTCATTGGCTTCACCAATATCTGTTGTTACAGCCATACCCGTCTGTGGTAAGGATAGTGTCATAGTTTGAGCTTCTCGCAACTCAGCCCAAGTACTGCCATGTTCGCTATCGCCATTTGCAGAATTAAAACTTGCCAGTTGAACAAAGTAAAACGGAAAGTTTCCTTGCTTCCAATGAGTTCTCCAATCAGTTATCATTAATGGAAAAGCAGTTCGGTATTGATATGCACGACCAGCATTCGATTCACCTTGATACCAGATGGCACCTTGAATACTCAGATTTAATAACGGATTTAGCATCGCATTATAAAGTAGAGTAGGGTAGCTGTTTGGCCCGATAGAAGCTCCGGTGCCAAAAACTTTTTCTATCTGATATTCCCAATCTCCAGCTAATGAGATTTTAGAACTACCAATAGTTAGTACTAACTCTTCTGGCTTGGCTTGAACACCACCACCACCGCCAGTATCTTCTACACGAATCGCAATTACGTTCGCACCTTCTTTAAGTATTCCGGCAGCAATTGAATAAACACGAGGGGCATTATACTGGTTTTTCAAACCACCCACTGAAGTTCCATTCACAAAACTTTCATCTGAGTCGTCAATAGCCCCTAATGAAATACTTGCTGCCTTGCCGGCATCTTCTTTTTTAACTGTTATTGTTTTTCTAAACCAAACAATGCCATCTAATTCACCGAGCGCTTTACCTTCCCATAATCCGGGTAATGCCATAGTCGGCCAGCTTCTATCATTAAATGTAGCCTGACTCCAGTTTTTAGTTTCTCCCTCTTTTGGTAAAACCAATCCTAGTGCTGAAAGTTTTTTAAAAAGTGCTTCATTTTTTTCTTTCGCTAGTTTATCAAGATCCAATGTTGGCATCCTAGCAATCATGTCTTTAAACTCAGCACTTTGTTCAAAGGCCTCACGACTCGTCCACGTTTCTGAGTGCGTGCCGCCCCAGCTTGTATGTAAAAGACCAATGGGTATTTTTAATTCATTATAAAGTTCACGTGCAAAGAAATATCCAACCGCTGTAAAATCACCTGCGTTTTCAGATGAGCATATTTCCCATTCGCCACCTTTCACATCTTCTTCTAATTTGCTGCTCACTGCTTTCTGGACGGCAAAGTGGCGGATCATTGGGTAGTTCGCTTGCTTAACTTCTGCCTCTGCATTCATGACAGCACGCAACGGCCACTCCATATTACTTTGTCCTGAGCATACCCATACCTCGCCAATCAAAATATTGGAAAGTGTAATTGAATTTTTTCCCTTAATGATTAATTGATAAGGTCCGCCTGCTATTTCAGATTTTAAGGTGATCAACCATTTACCATTTTTATCTGCTTTTGCGGAAGCGCTTTGCTTGTTGAATTGTATACTCACCTTTTCACCTTTGTCGGCCCAACCCCAAATGTTAATGGGTTTATTGCGTTGCAGCACCATGTTATCGCCAAGTACTTTTGGGAGTGTAACATTGCAAAGGCCGCTGACAGAGATCAGCAGGAAGAGAATGAGTGATTTTACTTTCATAGCAGGTAGTTTGGTTAGAGAGGTAAGTTAGTAAAATTGATAGTTTAACTACAGAGATCGCAGCGGCCGCAAAGAAAATTCATTGCGATCATGATTGTTGCCAAGAAAACCTTTCTCACTACAACTTTTTTCGGTTCACTACATCTCATTCCCAGATAAGGTCGTCAAGGTTTACCAGAACCCGAATTTTTACCACTTTTAAGCAAACCCAATTAGAATGTTACGCAACTACCTCAAAATTGCTTTTCGTTCGCTTTGGCGAAGCAAAGTGCATTCTTTTATCAATGTGCCAGGCCTTACTCTTGGCATTGAGTGTTGTATCCTCATTGCACTTTTTGTTAAGGATGAATGGACGTTCGATACGTTTCATACAAAAGCAGATCGTATTTATCACGTGTATGTAAATGAAGATTATGGTGAAAACCAACAGTTCTTTAACACCGCTACACCTACGCCAATGGGTCCGGCATTAATAGATAACCTGCCCGATGTCGAGAACTTTGTGCGGTTTGTTGCCATCAATACGATTGTAAAAGTAGGAGCGAAGCAATTCAGCGAAGGCTTGATGCTAGCGTCTAGCGAAAATTATCAAGGAGCTAGCTATATTAATTTAAATCAGTTTTCTATCTTTACTCATTAATGATTTAATGATGATAAAGCTAAAACAAAATTTTCCTTAGTATTACATAATCGCTGTACTATTTTGTTCGACATACACACCTCCGCTCAGCATCAGTTCAATTGCAATTGGATTAATAATTTTTCTGGCTTTACAGAGTCACTACAAATGGAAATTTACTGGAATGCTGATCTCAACTCTATTTATTGCTGTTAATTTATATATGTCGCTTGCCTTGCTTTCGGAATTAAAGGAATTCCCAACTTTCACCGGTCAAGCTTTATTAATGTTGGGAGTAGGTTCGTTTCTGATTTTACTCAACTTAATAGTGTCCGGCTTGATGATTTATAATTATAGTCGTTACGATGCATCCGTTAACTTGTCCCAAACACCGGGCATCCTCCCTGAATAAACCCGATCACAAATTGAAGTTATTTTTTAACTATCTTTTTGAGATAGCGTTTTATCAAATCCATTTCATATTTCGATGACGCTTTGGTAAGAGCGTCTTCGAAATGGATTTTAGCTTGTTGCAATTCTCCTTTGAGAAAGTAAAAATTTGCACGTGCACATAAATAGAGGTAGTGATCTTTCAAGTTTTCGATTTTATCAAGTTCCGTTATTCCTCTTTCAGGGGAGGAAGCATAGCCGATAGCAATTGCATAGTTCAGGTTGGTTATTGACCCTGGTTTATAGTCCATCAACGTGTGATAAAGTGTGACTAGTTTATCCCACCGAGTTTCTTTAAAAGTTTGAGCCAGCGCATGTACGGATGCGATAGACGCTTCAATATGATATTCACTTAACGCATTTCCTTCAGATGCTTGTTCAAGAAAATAAATGCCTTGCTGAATGAGCGGTTTATTCCAAGTTGAGCGATCTTGATCTTCGAGTAAAATAATTTGCCCTAGTTCACCTGTTCGCGCAGCAAAGCGTGAAGATTGAATGCACATAAGTGCCATTAACGCTTTTACTTTTGAAAAGTTTGTGGCCTTATGTTGAATGAGTAGGTAGGTGAGGCGCATGGCTTCCTCACAAAGATCCTCGCGGATCATTGTATTACCTTGGGTTGAATGATAGCCTTCATTGAAGATCAAATACAAAACCTGTAGCACACTATCAAGGCGGTGTGGTAATTCAAAAAGGCCAGGTGAATCCAGCTTAATATTTTCTTGTTTAAATTTTTCCTTAGCGCGATAAATTCGTTTAGCAATGGTTTCATCAGTTGTAAGAAAAGCATTCGCAATTTCGCTAACACTTAATCCACCTAAAGTTTTTAATGTTAATGCAACTTGTGATTCGAATGGAATGGCCGGATGACTGCAAGCGAACATCATTCGCAACGAGCTATCCTGAATTTCATGCTCATTGAATAACTCTTCGCTGGCTGTATCTAAATTCCAGGTAGTGCGTATCAGTTCCTCTTCAGCAGCAAGTAGTCTTGTCTTTCGCTGGTTGGCTCGAACCCAATCGATAGCCTTGTTGTGGGCAGCTTTATATAACCACGCTGGTGGATTTTCAGGTACTCCACCGATGCGCCAGGTCTCCATTGCTTTGAGTAAAGTATCCTGAACAAGATCATCGGCCGTATCCAAATGATCAGTTCCAAGAAATCGCGTAAGTACAGCGACCATCTTTCCCGCCTCGTGGCGGAACAGATGGCCGACTACCTGTTGCACATTTTCATGCGGCTTCTTTACACTTGTTTTATAAAAAGGATCGGAACTCACATGTCCATTTTTTGAACAGGTCGTACTTGAACTTTACCATCAAAAATGAAATCCGGATAATCTTCACATAGCGCAATGGCATCATCAATGTCTTTCGCATTCACAATAAAATAGCCACCAACTAATTCTTTACTTTCGGCAAATGGACCATCAGTAACAACACGATTTTTGCCACCAATAAACTTGCCTTTTGGCTCCAATGCTTCACCACCAGCATAGCGGCCATCTTTATTCAATTTTTCTATCCAGGCAAACCACTTCTGCATGTGATTTTGCATTGCCTCGGGTGATTTCATTTCAGGGGCAATGTCACTGCCACCATGAAAAATTAACATGAACTTTTCCATATATTTTAATTTTAAGTTAAACAAATTTCCTCTAAGACGTACGGATGCCTTTAAATCGGACAATCGAATGTAAATAAATATCAGAAGCAGAGTAGGAGCAGCTGTTCCAGTCATTTATAATCGTAAAAGGGCCTACTCAGGTAGAGCAAATGCCACATAAGCATCACTTGATTTTGTATTCAACTTTCCACCACCACAAGCGATTACTACATATTGTTTTCCATTCAATTCGTAAACAGCGGGGGAAGCAAAACCAGACGCAGGCAACGTGTATTCCCAGAGCAGGGTCCCGGTTTTCTTATCAAATACTCTGAACTTACTATCGCGCGAAGCAGCAATAAAAACGAGTCCACCCGCGGTTACAACCGGGCCACCATAATTTTCTGTTCCTGTGGGCGGAATTCCTTTAGCTTTCAATTCTTCATATTCTCCTAATGCAGTTTTCCAAACGAATTCACCTGTGCTCATATTTATAGCATTCAATGTTCCCCATGGTGGACTAATGGCTGGGTATCCATCTGCACTTAAAAATTTGTTGTAACCGGAAATTTTATAAGGCATGTGATTAACCGTGTCGATAGGTTTAGCCTCTGAAATAAATTCTTTTTTCTGTTCTGATTTAAGATCAAGGATGAAAGCAGCCAATGCATTTTTTTCTGCTTCGGCTAACGTTTTAAATGCTGGCATCATTCTACGACCATTATTAATCAGGTGTATAAAATCTTCAGACTTATACTTTGAATTTATACCTATTAAGGTTGGGTTATTACCCGTTCCTTTCAGATCGGCTCCATGGCAAGCCAAACAGTTTTGGGCATACAACCGCTGACCACCTTCAAGCAACGTTTCTTTTTTTGGCGTTGGAATTTTATTTTCATTCATCTTCATTACCCAAGCCATTTCATTAGCATTCACATAAAGAATTTCCGTTTTCGGATCAAAGGCGGGACCACCCCATTCGCCACCGCCATCATAACCCGGAAATACAAGTGATGGTACTTTACCAGGCGGTAGAAACATATTTCCATAGCGATAGCCCTTCATTTTTTCTTTGATGGCCATTTGCTCACTTGAATCTAAATATGGATTAAGATCATTTTCGGTTAGCGTTTGACGCACAAATGGTTTCGGCAACACTGGAATGGGTTGTGTTGGCCAAACCTGCTCACCTTCAAGATCTGTTTCCTGCGGCACTTCAATTTCTGCAATATCAAAAAGAGGTTTCCCGGTTTCACGTTCAAACGTATAGATCATTCCGTTTTTTGTTGTTTGTGCTACCGCATCAATTTTCTTTCCGTTGCGGGTTATAGTTATCAAAGCTGGGGGAGCAGGAAGATCCTTGTCCCACAAGTCGTGATGCATGAATTGAAAATGCCAGATTCTTTTTCCGGTTGCAGCATCAAGTGCAAGCAAACAATTTGCGTAAAGATTTGCACCCTTGCGCTTGCCGCCATAAAAATCGTACGCAGCCGAACCGGTTGGTGCGAATAAAATTCCACGTTCTTCATCTAAAGAAAATCCACTCCAAACATTACCGCCACCAATGTGTTTCCAGGCATCTTTGTCTTCCCAGGTTTCATAACCATCTTCGCTTGGCTGAGGAATGGTATGGAAAATCCATTCAAGTTTGCCGGTAATAACATCATACGCGCGAATGTGCCCCGGAGCTGAAGGCGGAGCTTCATCAACACGTGAACCTAAAATCAACAGGCTTTTATAAATAATACCAGGCGAGGAGTTTACAATAAACAAATTGCTTACATCGCGGCCAAGGTTTTCATGCAAATCAATCGATCCATTATTGCCAAAAGTTGAAATGGGTTTTCCGGTTGTAGCATCAATGGCAAATGTGTTGGATCCTGCTGTAAAGAAGATTCGTTTATCATCCTTTCCATCCGTCCAATACGCTACACCACGACTATTAATCATATTATGAAACGCGGCCCGGTTGCCGTCATATTGAGTTTGTGAATTTACATCATAAACCCATTTTTGAGTTCCGGAAGCTGCATTAATAGCAAATAATTTAATTTGCGGACTTACTCCAAACAAAACTCCGTCTACAATAATAGGATTGCATTGAATTTGAGAATGATGTTCAGAGTCAGCATCACCCGTATTGTAGGTCCACGCAACCTGCAGTTGATTTACATTGGTGGTATTTATTTGAGTTAGTGAAGAATATTTCAAGCTTTCTTTTCCACCATTGTAAGTTTTCCAACTGGTGTACTTTCTCTCCGAAGTGGAGCAGGATAATACGGTTAAAAGTACAAGGATGGTAATTAGGGGCGAAGTAGTATTTTTCATATCAAACAAAATTAGAACTTTAATGAGGATATAAGTCACATATTCTGGGTAATAAAGTCTACAAGCTAGCAAGCTGCGTTACATTAAAACCTATCCATTTAAATTCTATGACCCTTGTTACCAGCCTTGGGCTTCGGCATCGAGTTTGTTGAGTGGCTAGCATCACTAAATTAAACATTATGAAACCCAAACAAATTTTATCTGCGCTTGCATTTTTATTGTTCATTTCTGTCCCGGGATTTTCTACCGAAAACCCATCCAAGGACGGAGCTAAAACGGAAACTTCTGCTGCACGAGCAATTGAACTGGAGACGAGACTCAATGAAATTAAGAGTATGGATCTCAAGCCGATGTCTAGAACTGAAAAAAGAACATTACGCAAAGAAGTACGAGGTATCGAAAAAGAAATGAAGACGATGGACAACAACGGAGTTTATATCTCTGTGGGTGCGATAATTATTATCATTTTGCTTTTAATATTGCTATTGTAGAACACTGGCTGTTATAGAATCCTTGAATATTCCGTAACAGCCATTTTTTAGCCTATTAAAGATGAAAAGTATTCTCTCGCCTTGGTCACCTATGGATATTCGAAAGCATTACTAGAGGTAACAGAACTTTTTATGAAACAAAAATTTTCTTTAACAAAGCTTAGTATTTTATTTCTATCCTTGTTTACCGTTTCTTGTTCAGATCAAAACATAGGGGATGGAAATGGGGAAAGGCCCGCGAATATAATCCCGTCTGAAGTGCGCATCGAGACACTTGCTAGAATAGCTGCATTGCTTCCTGAGAGAATCGATCTAAGAACCAGCCTTCCCCAATTGTTTGAACAAAATACCGAAAAGCGAATTCTTTTAACTCAAGAATCTGAAGTTTATGTAACCTACGTTGATGAAGGCGCTAGCTATGAAAATTCATTCGGTTATTATACATATAATATTAACAACTTGCCGATTGATACGACAATGATCGAATTAAATCTTTTGTTTCCTCATGTTAATGAATACATCTTAAAACAAGGCGATATGATTCAAGTAGGAAACTCTAAATTTCCAGCGGGAACTGTAATTGGATTTTTCTTGATAGTAAAAGGCTGGGAAAATAAGATGGTGAATTATAACAAGCAGACAATCTATACTGATGTTTACTTAAACAAGGGTAAAACCCAACAGCATGTTTTATTCAAGTTAAATAATTTTGGAGATGTAATTCTTGGCTTTGAAGACATTTTCGAAAACGCACCTGGCTATCATGATTTTGATTTTAATGACATAGTTTTTACTGTTTCTGATAATAAGGATAATGTTGAAGTAAGGAAATTTAATCTGACTTCTGTTATTAAATTATAGATTCCACCCCACTCTGATTTATAGAAAATAGCTAATAGAATCATGCTATTAGATCATTTTTCTCCATCTTTGCTTAATGGAGTTGCGAAGTAAAAGACTTGGTTCACTAATTCTGACAGTATTAATGGTACTAGGTAGAAATGCCCAAGCCCAATCATTTACCTCTTCCAATCTTCCTATAATTGTTATTAACAGTAGCGGTCAATCCATTGTTGATGAGCCAAAGATTACTGCGTCCATGGGCATTATCGATAATGGCTTTGGTGTTCGGAATAATGTAACGGATCCATTCAATAATTACGATGGTAAGATCGGAATCGAAATTCGAGGCTCATCTTCACAATCATTTCCCAAAAAACAGTATGGATTAGAATTGCGAAATAATCTCGGGGAAGGGATCAATGCTCCTCTTCTGGGAATGCCTGCAGAAGAAGATTGGGTGCTATTTGCGCCTTATAATGATAAAAGTTTAATGCGCGATGCATTAGCTTATAAATTAGGGCGCGACCTCGGATGGTATGCACCGCGAACTCGCTTTTGTGAAGTAGTAATCAATGGGGAATATCAAGGCATTTATGTGTTGATAGAAAAAATCAAACGCGATAAAAACCGTGTTGATGTGAACAAGCTAAATCCCGATGAGATTTCTGGTGATAACTTAACAGGTGGTTATCTTATAAAGATTGATAAAAATACGGGCAGTGGCAATGGTGGTTGGACTTCCACATTTCTCCCACCAAATCGCAGCAACATCCAAACTATTTTTTTTCAATACGATTATCCCAAAGCAGCTGACATTGCTCCTCAGCAAAAGACTTATATAAAGGATCTCATGGCAAGCTTTGAATCAACTCTTGCAGGTACAAATTTTAATGATCCCGTTCAGGGCTACACACGATACATTGACGTTGACTCTTTCATTGATTTTTATATAGCCAATGAGGTAGGTAAAAATGTAGATGGCTATCGGTTGAGCACCTACCTGTATAAGCAAAAGGATTCTGATGGGGGCAAACTTCACATGGGGCCAATTTGGGATTTTAATCTTGGCTTCGGCAATGCCAATTATTGTACAAAAGGAAATCCGGAAGGTTGGGTAACAAATTTTAATACGATTTGCCCACAGGACTTTTGGCTTATTCCTTTTTGGTGGAACCGACTCAACCAAGATGGAGTTTACAGAAGTAAAATGGCTGCACGATGGGCTGAGCTTCGTGCTGATAAGTTTCAAACGAATCGGATAACTGGGTACATCGACTCCGTTTATATGGTGCTAAATGCTGAATCGCAACAAAGAAATTTTCAGCGTTGGCCTGTGCTTGGTCAATATGTTTGGCCCAACTATTTTGTTGGTTCCTCATTTCTCGAAGAAGTTAACTGGCTTAAATCGTGGGTGACAAACCGCTTAAATTGGATGGATGCAAATATGCCACAGGTTATTACTGGCGCGGGCGAAGTTGCTGATTTTACAGTTTCAGCATCTCCGAATCCTTTCAATCAAGAGATAACCATCGAATATACACTTATCAATCCCGCAACCTTCAGCATAGAACTATTTGATAGCATGGGTAGGGCAATCAACACAACAAGTGAAAGCAGATTGCAGTCTGGAACGTATACATTATCAATACCCGCGCAACAACTTCCTGCTGGCATGTATTATTATAGAGCCACCGCAGGTAGTGGGTTCCCAATTGCTGGAAAGGTTGTGAAAATGTAAAAATTTCCTCTAGTGAAAATGTTTTAATCGGTTACTAAAGGCTAAAACATTTCTTTATTTTTAACATTCAATCTACTTTAGTTATGGATATCAAACCAATACAAACAGCCATTCTTTCTTATGGCATGTCGGGCGAAGTATTTCATGGTCCCCTGCTTCACGCTCACTCAGGTTTTACTATTGCTGTGGTTGCCGAGCGCAGTTCACAAAAGGCAAAGCAACATTATCCCACGTGCAAAGTTGTGAAAACGGTGAATGAAGCTATTGAAGATCCTGCGGTTGAGCTGGTTGTTATTAATACTCCAAATGAAACACACTCCGAGTTTACAGCCAAAGCACTGCTTGCAGGCAAACATGTGGTGGTTGAAAAACCATTTACTGTTAACACGAAAGAAGCGGATGAATTGATTGCATTAGCTAAAAAGCAAAACAAGATTTTAACTGTATTTCAAAACAGACGATGGGATGGGGACTTCCTTACACTCAAAAATGTTTTAGAAGAAAAAATGCTGGGTAAGGTAGTAGAGCTTGAAGCGCATTATGATCGGTTTCGTAATTACATAGAACCAAATACCTGGAAAGAAGAAGCCGGAAAAGGAACTGGGATTTTATATAACCTGGGATCGCACATGCTGGATCAAATTCTGGTTTTGTTTGGCATGCCGCAGGAAATTGACGCACGCATTGGAATACAAAGACCCGGTGGCAAGGTGGATGACTTTTATGATCTAAGACTTCAGTATGAAGGTCTTAACGTAATAGTAAAATCAAGTTACTTAGTGCGCGAGCAAGGGCCACGTTACATTGTGCATGGCACCGAAGGTTCGTTTATTGGAAGCAGTGGAGTTGATCCACAAGAGCAAGCTTTAAAGGAAAAGAAAATTCCGGGCAGTGCCGGGTGGGGGACTCATCCGCGTGACACATGGGGAAAGATTAATACTAGCATCAGCGGGTTGCACGTGGATGGAGTCATTGAAACAATTCCCGGAGACTATCAGATATTTTATAAAAATCTGTATGAAGTAATCCGCGAAGGAAAACCGCTTGCAGTAAAACCTGAAGAATCAAGAGATGTAATAAAACTGATTGAGGCTGCGTATGAAAGTAATAAGCTGAGAAAGGCGGTTAGAATGCATGAATACTCCGTAGAAAAATAACTGCCGCACTTTAGTGGTAAAGTTCTTTCAGTTGATTTTTGATATAGGTGCAAATAATTTTGTTAGTTGTATAGATATGGAAGAAGTAGCTCTAAAGAAATACTTGATTCGAATTGCCGATAAACTTACTCTTGAATCAACCTTGGAGTATGTATTTGAACACCTTGCTTTGCTTTCTGATATTGATGAATCAGAGCTTCAAGAAAAGTAAGGCGAGATATTAACTTACAAGGAAGTTATTGCCAAGTCCAGAGAATGGTTAAGGTAGTTTGGACTAAAAAGGCTTTTGGGCAATTGGAACGCGCTGTAAAATACATTCGCGAAGAGCGTGGTTTATCTCATGCGAAAATTGTTTTAGATGCAGTTTTACTAAAAACGCAGCTTCTAGAAAAGAACCTGAAAATTGGCACTTGAGCCACTACTTGCCCATTAGAAATCACAGTATAGATTTTTAGTTGTTTGGAGTTATAAGATTATATACCGTGTCTCAAAAGAAGGAGCAGTTATCTCAAGAGTATTCCACACCACAAGAAATCCCAAGAAGTTAAAAGGTGTTTAGTTCTGCTAGAAACTCTTTTCAATAATAGAAGGGTGAGTTAGCGGCTAAAGCGAGTAAAAAAAGATTAGGTTTTTTTAGCTCGCAATCTGCATCCAGAAACCAGCATCCAGCTTACGCCAACTCTCTCAAATCAACAGGTACAACTCTCGAGATTCCTTTTTCTACCATCGTGATACCATAAATCACATCTGTAGTTGTCATTGTTCGTTTGTTGTGGGTTACAATCACAAACTGCGAATCTTTGCTGAACGTGCGTATGATGTTGTTGAACTTATCAATGTTGGCATCATCCAATGGTGCATCCACCTCGTCAAAAATACAGAACGGAGCAGGCTTTAACAGGTACATAGAGAAAAGCAACGCAGTAGCTGTCAATGTTTTCTCACCTCCAGATAATTGGTTGATGGTCAACGGTCGCTTTCCTTTTGGCTTGGCAATAATATCAATTTCAGACTCCAGTGGTTTGGTTGGATCAGCCAATTTAAGATCGCAATCATCACCTTCATTGAACAATGAGCGGAATACAGAAATAAAATGTTCTTTAATCTGCGTGAACGCCAGCATAAAGGTTTCGCTTGCCACACCTTCAATTTCATTGATGGTGCTTAATAGCGTTTCTTTTGCTTTTATCAAATCATCTTTTTGTGCTATGATAAAGTCGTTACGTTCTTTGATTTCTGTGTAAGCTTCCATAGCCATCGGGTTGATAGGCCCCATGTTATCTAGCTTTTCGCGAATCTTAGTTACATCTGTGCGAAGTTTATCTTCATCAAACAAAGCAAGTTGTTCGGCTTCCTCAGGTGTTGAATTACTTAACACCGTATCAAGATCCATGTTGAACTCCACAGAAAGACGTTCTTTCACTGAGTTCAATTGCATTTTGCTTTCGTTCAGTTGGTTTTGCAATTCCATCAACAAGGTGTCAATGTTTTGACGTTGGTGTTGGATCTCGCGCAAGTCTTTTTCAAACTGATCAATTTCACCACGGCCTGAGTAATATTCTTTCTCAGCTTCGCCCAAGCCTTTTTCCATGTCATCTTTCTCAGCATACATGCCGATTAGAGTTTGATCATTACTTTGAGTTGTTTCAATGATGGTTCGAACTTCGTCTTCGTTTTTGCGTTGCTCTTCCGTGTTGGTTTCAATGCGCACACTGCTTTGCTCCATCGATTCCTGCTTGAAGCGCATTTCCTGCTCAACGCTCTTTACACGGTTTTCCTGCTGATGGAAGAAAATATTTTGTTCATTGAAGGTAGAGGATTTCTGACTCAGTAACTCATTCTGAACATTTAACTCTGCAGTAATCAGCTTAAGTTTTTCGTCTTGTTGACTTAATAATATCTGAGCTTGCTCGGCTTTAGGTCGCAAGTCAATCAACTCCTCATTTAGAGTTTCTATTTTTTCAATGATGTCTTCCTTGCGTAAATCCGCACTGCTAAGCATAGTAGAAAACTGCTCTTGCTTTGTGCTAACTGAAATATATTCGTCATTTACCAATTTGATGGCACTCTGGGCTTCATCAATTTGCTGCTTGAGTGTATTGTTGCGCAAGCGTTCAAGTTCGCGCTGCTTGTCAATCAAAGAATGACGAACATCTTCAACTTTTTTGGTAAGCTCCTTGATTTCTTTGTCGAGCTTCTCCATGTTTTTAGCACGACCAATCTTTTTGCCCTCAAACAAACCAACCGAACCACCTGATAAACTAAATCTTCTTTTGGTAACTTTTCCACTTTTGGTGATAAACGTATTTTCGTCTGCCGGAATGCTTTTCATATCACCTTCATACATATAAACCTTATCCAGGATAAAGGACATCAGTTTATTATACTTCGGGTCGAACTCAATAATTTGTGTAGCCGGAAATGCATTCGGATACATTTGAAGTGGAGAAGAAGAAAACTTTTCAAAAGAATCAAGAATGAAGAAGTTCGCTTTACCTTTGCTGGCATCACTTAAAATATTGATTGCTTCGTACGCCTCTGCTTCGTGCTCAACAATATAGTAGTTTAGGTAAGGCTCTAAATAGTTTTCAATAGCCACGCGATATTCTTCACTCGTTGATAAAATATCAGACAGCAGTGGAGCGTTTTTTGTCCAGCTCACATTCTTTTTCAAAAACTTAATCGCTTCAGGGAAACCTTCTAAGTTTTCAACTAATGACTTGGTAAGCTGATATTCATTCTGGCGTGCATCTAACTTCCGTCCTGCTTCGGTCATTTCTTCCCGAATCATTTCGATTGTTTTCTCTAAGGAAGAAATTCGCAGACGAATGTCCTCTTCTTCTTTTCTTAACTTATCGAGGTAGTTATTCTTGCCTGCAATTTCTTCTTTTAGAATAACTGTCTTTTTTTCAAACTCAGCAATGCTGGCACTTTGATGGCTGGTATCCGTGGTGGTGCGCTCTAGCTCCTGTTTAAAGGAAGAGATTTGAATTTCACGAATCTCTAATGACTTATTAAGTTGAAACGATTCTTCTTGCTTGGAACGATATACTTGGCGCAAGGCATCAGACTCTCCTTGCAATGTATACGTTGCAGCTTTTTGTGTATCGTAATCTGATTTTAAAGTGCCAACCTGATTCGAGATTTCAGTTAATGCCTGTTGTGCAGTTTCGCGTTCGGTTTCTAAACTTTGAATGGTGAACCGAGCACGTTCGTTACTTTTCTTATCCTGCTCAATCTGTTCTTTCAGATTGTTTACCCGATCATTTAAAAAGCGAAGGCGTTCATTTTTGATTTGCTTCTCGCTTTCGTATTGTCTGATCTGAGCGACATAATCATTGATTGATTTTTGTCTTGACGAAAGCGTTTTTTCTTTTATTAAAAGATCTGCTTTTGATTTTTCGATCAATGACTCTTTATCAGCAACGCTGGCAGTTAACTGAGTTTTACGATCACTTTCTTTTTCTACTTGCTTTTGTACGGTTGCAAAGGTTTCTTTTTGCTTGTTTACCACAACTTTTGCAAGCTGAATGCTTTTCTCTTTATAGTCTTCCTTAATCTTATAGTACTGCTCTGTTTGCTTCGCCTGTTTTTCCAAGCTCTTCATGTTCTTTTCAATCTCGAAAAGTAAATCCTCTACACGTTCAAGATCAGCATCGGTATCTTCAAGTTTTCGTAAGGTTTCTTTCTTGCGCTTTTTGAATTTTGAAATTCCGGCAGCTTCTTCAAACAACATTCTGCGCGAGTTATCGCGGTCGTTCAAAATATCATCCACCATTCCCAACTCAATTATGGAATAACTGTTGGAGGCAATGCCTGTATCTAAAAACAAATTAGTGATGTCTTTCAAGCGGCAGGTTACACCATTAAGCAAGTATTCACTTTCGCCTGAGCGATAGAGTCTTCGAGTAATTGTGATCTGCGAGTATTCAGTAGGGAGAATATTTTTTGTGTTGTTTATAGTAAGTGATACTTCGGCCATTTGCTGTGGCGAGCGCTGGCTGGTGCCATTGAAAATAACGTTCTCCATTTTTTCTGAGCGGAGTGCACTTGTTTTCTGCTCACCCAATACCCAGCGAATGGAATCCACAACGTTAGACTTGCCGCAGCCATTAGGGCCAACAATGCCGGTAATCCCTTCATCAAAATTGATAACTATTTTGTCGGCAAAACTCTTGAAACCTTTGATCTCCAACTTCGATAACTGCATGAACCCTTTAGAATTAGTGGTTGAAAAAATAAGACGGCAAAGATAACTTTAGGATTGGCATTTGGAAAGTCAGGCACACCCATTTCATCCACAATTTATCCAATGCAAATAAATGCCTAAAACGCTGTTTTTCGAATTATTTCGATACCTTTGATCAATTCTATGGATATTCAGTTTTGGATTTGGCTAATTGTTATTGTTATTACTCTGATTGCCAGAGTGAGTAAGAAAAAACCGCAGTCGGGCGCACCATCTCAAGATAGGTACAACGAACCGAACACAACGAGTAACGAAACTAAGCCGATATCATTCGAAGATTTACTAAGGGAGATTCAAAACGCTAAGGTGCCCAAGCCTCTTATTCAGAAACCTGTGGCTTTGCCGCAACCTCAAAAAACGTACGACTATGTTGATTATGATGATGACATAGAGGAAGAGGTACAGCCTGTAAAAAGAAGGGATTACAAGTCGGAAGATGAGATTTACAATACGTACGAGAAGGCCAAGTCAGCAGCTTTCGATACAAAATCGTTGGAGGAAACGCTAAACGTAAATGATACGGAAGTTAAGTTCGAGAAACTAAAGGGCTTTGATTCTTACAACATTGACAAGAAGCCGGTGAGTAAATACGTGAAAGAGTTGCGCAACCGGGCTAGTTTTAAGAGAGCTTTTGTTCTTAGCGAGATTTTGAAACGGAAGTATTAGAAATTTGATTTTTTGAATAAAACATTACCTGAATTAGGTAATGGATTTTTTAATCTATGGCGATAATCAATTTAGTACATAATTACAGGTATTTAATGGCCGATTACATTTTTTGAAAGACCCGTAATAATCGTATATATTGCTTTGATTTATATCTTCATATGAACTGTTTTAACTACTTAAAGACCAGTATTTTATTTGTCTTTTTATTGTTTGGTAGTGCTAGTATCACCTATAGTAATAATGTAGGCGCTAAGCCAACCGCTAAAAACGATTATAATTCCATACCAATCGAATGCGATGAAATAGAGGTTAAATTGGATATAACCCAGACATCTAACAATCAGCAAAATGGAAAAATAGTCATGAATTTTAAAAAATCGACTACTTCCTACACCTGCTTTCTATTTTCCGGCAACAGCCAGAACAATCGTCTTGAAGTAAAAGACAATCAGGTAAGTGACTTGGCAAAGGGTGAATACAATCTCTACATCCAGAATAAAAGTGGGTGTACAAAGCATGTAAAATTTATGATTAACTGACTATAGGTGTGAAATCGAAAAACTTATTTTTTTGGGTCTTTATCGGACTTACTTTTTTTTCGACCTACGCATGGGCACAGACTCCCCTCGTTACATTATCTAATAAAAAAGATGCTTGCCGCGATTTGCTTGATGCTGGCGGTGCACCCGGTAGTGATGGTGTTTTGGATAATGGTTCTATTGTTATAACCGTAACATCAGGGATTCCCCCAATTAGCCTCTTTGTATTAGGACCAGTGAATAAGCTTAACATACCTATCACGATTGGAGTGCCTTATGTTGCAACTGATCTCAAACCAGGTAATTATTTTGTTGTAGTGCAGGATGGAAATCCTTCAGACTTTAATGGCTCTTTTATAATTAACGGAACTACTGATATTACCGCCAGTGTGTCATCCGGGTTTCCAATCAATAGCACAAGTTGTGGTACGCCCAATGGTCAAATATCATTAAATGTTTCGGGCGGCACTGGAAGTTATATTTTCTCATGGACGGCAACTAATGGCTTTATCTCTGCAAGCAAAGATATAACAGGATTAACTGCTGGAGATTATTCAGTAGTTGTTACCGATAATGGAACTAACTGTTCTCAAACTATAGGACCGATTAGCATAATTGAACCACCACCACCTACAAATGCAGTTCTAAGTTTAACTGGGGCAACGCCAATCTGTGCAGGAAAACCCTCTTCCATAAAAGTTGATGTAACAGGTGGTACAGGACCCTTTACGCTTACCATCAATGGGATAGGTGTAGTGAATAATTATACAAGTGGAACCAATATTCCTGTTGCTCCACTATCAAATACAACATATACGCTTACAACAGTTGCGGATGTCAATGGTTGTGCATCTGGGTCATCAAGTGGTTCGGCTATGATTGTTGTAAACCCGGTGCCAGTAGCTCCGACTATCACATTTACACCAACTACTTATTGCGTTGGAAACGCAATAATTGCTCCTGCAATTACAACCCCAATAGGGGGTAGTATTTATTCATGGTATAGTGATGCAACATTATCTACCATGCTAACTACCGGAACTACTCCAACGAATGCGCAATTAGGTTTTAGCAGCGCAGCGCCTAATACTACTTCAGTTTTTGTTACGGAAACAAATGCAACTAATTGCGAAGGCCCAGCTACCACAGTTACTCTAACAGTTAACCCAATTCCAACTCCACCCGCTGTCACATTTACTCCAAGTTCTTATTGTGTTGGTAATGTTATAACAGCACCAACAATTACTACACCAGTAGGTGGCAATACCTATAATTGGTACAGTGATATAAGTTTATCGACATTATTGATTACGGGGCCTGCACCAACCAATGCACAATTAGGCTTTAGTAGTGCATCGGCTAATGTGCGCACTGTATTTGTTACCGAAACCAACGCCACCAATTGTGAAGGCGCAGCAACTCCGGTTACATTAACAGTAAGTGTAGTTCCAATAGCACCACTAGTAACCTTTAGCCCAACAACCTATTGTGTTGGCACTGCCATTACACCACCCGTTATTACAACTCCCATTGGCGGAAGTACTTATACTTGGTTTAGTGATGCCGGACTTACTGCACAGATTGCGACAGGTTCAAATCCAACTAATGCTCAATTAGGATTCAGCAGCGCATCGGTTAATACTACTATAGTTTTTGTTACTGAAACCAATAGCAGCAACTGCAAGGGGCCATCAACAACAGTTACGCTAACTGTTAATCCAATTCCAGCCGCACCAACCATCACGTTTAGTCCGACTGTTTATTGCGTAGGGGCAACCATTACCTCACCAGTAGTAACAACACCCGCGGGCGGCAGTGTTTACACTTGGTATAGTGATGTGAGTTTATCCACGGTGCTAACTACTGGAACTTCGCCAACTAATGCTCAACTTGGGTTTAGTAGCGCAGTTACGAATACAACTACTGTATATGTTACAGAAACAAACAGCAGCAGTTGCCCGGGTCCAGTCACCACAATTACATTGACTGTGAGTGCCATTCCTGTTACTCCCGTTGTTACGTTTACTCCTACCAGCTATTGTGTTGGCGATGTTATTACACCACCCGTTGTAGCAGCGCCTGTTAGCGGAAGCACTTACACATGGTATGGTGATGCAGGTCTTACAACAATTTTAATTACAGGCCCGGCTCCAACAAATACACAGATAGGTTTCAGTAGTGCATTAGTAAATACCACAACTGTATTTGTTACGGAAACAAATAGCAGTAATTGCAGGGGACCAGCATTGCCCGTTACGTTAACAGTTAATGCAATTCCAGCTGCTCCAGCAGTTACATTTAATCCAAACACATATTGTGTTGGTAAACCAATTACACCGCCCATCATTGCTTCACCAATTGGTGGAAGTACATACAGATGGTATAGCGATGTGAGTTTATCAACTTTATTAGCAACCACCACCTCACCTACAAATGCACAGTTAGGTTTTAGTAGTGTTGCTGCCAACACCACAACAGTTTTTGTTACCGAAACGAATGCAAGTAATTGCACGGGCGTTGCTACTTCAGTTACACTAACAGTTAATTCAGTTTCTGTTGCGCCAGCAGTTACATTCAACCCAACAACCTATTGCGTGGGGGATGCTATCAATGCGCCATCAATTACAACTCCAACTGGTGGAAGTAGCTACACCTGGTATAGCGATCTTGCATTAACTACAATTCTTACAACGGGCACAAATCCAACCAATGTACAATTAGGTTTTAGTAGCGCTGCCGCGAATACCACCACAATTTTTGTTACCGAAACCAATACAAACATCTGCACGAGTATAGCAACACCGGTTACGTTAACTGTAAATGCTGTGCCTGCTGCGCCAGGTATTACATTTAGTCCAAATACGTATTGTGTTGGCTCCGCTATTACATCTCCAATTATTACAACGCCAACTGGTGGAAGTATTTATACATGGTATAGTGATGCAGCACTGACTGCTGTGTTAACAACGGGTACAACCCCAACCAATCCCCAATTAAATTTCAGTAGCACCGCAGCTAATATTGCAACCGTCTTCGTAACCGAAACAAAAACAGGATGTACAAGTTCAGCTACAACTGTAACACTTACTGTAAATGCATTACCAACAGGTTCAGTAAGCGGTAGCACAGCTATTTGCAATGGACAGAGCACTAATTTAGTTTTTGATTTTACAGGAACTGGTCCATGGACATTCCAATATTCTGACGGGATTACTACATTTCCTGAAAACGCAGCAACAAATACAGTCAACATCTCGGTAACACCTACTTCAAATACTACTTATACTTTGATCAGCGTAAGCGATGCAAATTGTGCCGGTGCGGTCATTGGTTCACCTGCAATCATCACGGTAGACAATCCTCCAGCTGCTGGCTTAATAGTAACCACCTCAATAAATCCTGTTTGTTCAAACGGATCAAGCGCTATTAATGTAGCCAGCTCTCAACTTGGTGTCACTTATCAGTTGCGAAATAATGCAGATAGTAGTCTTATAGGTTCTTCGGTAAGTGGAACCGGAGCCACTATTGCTTTACCAACCGGAGCGTTAACGGCTACTACAACTTTTAATGTGGTGGCTCAGCGCGGGGCTTGTCCGTCAGTTCAATTAACAACTACACCTACAGTTACTGTTGTGGGTTCCATAGATGACACGATTGGTGTTACCGCTCAGGCAGTTGCTGTTTGTGATGGCTCGGCCACCAACATTCAACTGGCAAGCTCGGTGGTAGGTGTTAATTATCAATTACGTAATGATGCTGATGATAGCGCTATAGGTGCATCAGTTGTAGGAACGGGGGCAGCAATTAATTTACCAACGGGTAATCTTTCTGTCACCACTACATTTAATGTGTTTGCTTCTAATGGAACTTGTTCTATTGAGTTGCTTAATCAAGCAACCGTAAATGTAGATGTAAATCCTAATCTCGGATTGTTAGTTACTGGCCCAGCCGCCACCTTGTGTGTTGGCGGAGGTACTTCAATTGATATTGCAAACTCTGAAGTAGGTGTAAGTTATCAATTGCGTAATGATGCTGACGATAGTTTGATTGGCTCGGCTGTAGCCGGAACAGGAGTAACTATTATATTATCGACAGGCTCATTGGCTATACCAACAACCTTTAATGTATTGGCTACCGGAGGCGTTTGTGCTCCCGTTGAACTAACGACAACAGTAGCTATTAACGTTGCAGGATCAATAGATTTAACATTAGCAGTAACTGCTCAGGCAATAACTTTTTGTGCAGGCAATGCAACAATTATTCAAATAGCTAACTCTGAAGTAGGTGTTGATTATCAATTGCGTGACGATTTGAATGATACCAATGTTTCCAGTTCTGTAGCTGGTACAGGTGGAACGATTGATATTCCAACGGGGAATCTCAACACCACAACAATATTTAATGTTTTAGCATCAAGCGTTACCTGCTCTGCTGAGTTAAATAACCTCGTCACTGTAACAGTTGATCCGGCTCCAGCACCTGGCCTTTCGGTATCGGCATTAAGCAGTACTATTTGTTTTGGGACTTCAACGGCAATTCAGGTTAACAACACAGAAGTTGGTATTAGCTATCAACTTCGCGATAATGTTACTAATAATCTTATTGGAAGTGCAATAATAGGTACCGGGTCAACGATAAGCCTCTCAACAGGATCACTTGTTGCCAACTCAACCTTTAATGTATTTGCCTCAATAGGATTTTGCTCAGCTCAATTGACTACCATTGTGTCAGTCACGGTGTTGGCAAATGGCGATCCAACTTGTACTCCACCAAATAATTGTGCAACAGTTATTATTACTCCTATTACAACGTTAGCAACGTGCGGTGCAGCTGTGCCAGATGGGACAGTAACTTTTGATATAAACCCAGCAACACCTGCGGTAAATATCATAGGAGTGAAAATTGAAATTAGTGGACCTAAGAATGTTACCCAGTTTAATAATTTTCAATTCCTTTCTTTACCAGTGGGGGCTTATACCTATGTAGTTACCTATGGAGATGACACAAATCCAGCTTGTATTAAAAATGGGAACTTCACGATCGCACCAACGGGCGTTCCTGATTTGGTAGACTTCACGATAAGTTCAGTTGTATACAATTGTGTTGATGGTAAGGGAACTGTGCTACTAACCAATTTTGTAGGATCAATAGACACAGACTTTACTTACACAGTATTCAGCAACGGTAGCATTTCTCAAACCGGAGTGATAGCTAAAGATATTGCAGCTTCGCCAACCGGATTTACTATTGCTAATGTTGATTTAGGAGACTATGAAATTCAACTTGCTCAAAATCAGTCTGTCGTTAATGGCTGCGTTGGATTTGTAAATTCTGTGTTTAAAACTATTGCAATGGCCGAGCCGACCTTTGGTTGTGGGATATTTATTCCAAACATTTTTACTCCAAATGGAGATGGAGCAAACGACTTATTTGAGATTAGAAATTTGCCATCAAGTGCGAAGCTGACAATTACAAACCGTTGGGGTAAACAAGTATTCTCTGCGTCCGACTATCAGAACAATTGGACCGGAGATAGCGTGGTGGATGGTGTCTACTACTACCGACTCACAGTCAATGACGAATCCTTAACAGGTTGGCTTGAGATTATGAGAGGCAAGTAATCAGATTGAAGTTAAAAACTTTAGCGTATCTACTTGATCTGCGTAATCCCAAACTTCAGGTGTCTGAGTTTTTCCAAAAGGCACACTTTTAGCTAGCCAGCCATCAGCCGAAACAATGCACTGAGTCTTTTCAACATGAGCTGTTAATTTTTTATTCAGATCAGCTAAGTCTGTATACGTTTCGTAAAAGATAACGGAGATAGGAGAGACTAACCCTTCATTGGCTGTAAGCATAACAAATCCATTATCAAAAAACGGAACCCCATTAACCAACATAATCGATTTTTGATAATCATAGTTGTTAGCGTACTTATGGTGATTGATGATCGGCTGATATACTTCCCAAGAATCTAAAAGTTGAATGAATTTATAATCTTCCGGAACATAGATCTTTGAAACGTTGCGGCAACCCAATCCAAAATACGTAAACACATCCTTACCAAGTTCGGTTAGCAACTCACTACTTTCTTCACCTATAAGCACAGCATAAGAAGTTCTGTTTTTGCGAATCACATGTGGAATTTTTCTAAAATAGTATTCAAAGTATCGAGAAGAATTATCGCTTCCCGTTGCAATTACAGCATCAACACCATTTAATCGTTCTTCAAACTTTATTTTTGTTTTAAAATCAGGATTGATTTCGATTAGCCAATCGCATACCAAGGTAATCAAGTATGAATCCTGAGAACTTCGTTTTGCTAAAACCTGGTGGCCACTTATAAGAATGCACAGTATGTCATGAAATCCTACCAAAGGAATATTCCCAGCCATTGCTACGCCAACAGTCTTCTGTTTTACTTCATTGAATTCATATTTAGATATCCATTCTGTCAATGAATCTCTATTTAAGAAGCTACGAATTCCTGCAAGTGCTGAGATTACAGACTCCTTTGTAAACCATGCGTTTGATTGGGCAGCATTGTCTGCTATCTCAAGCTTTTCTGATTCCTTCAGGCCCTCAATTTTATTGCCCAGCGATACAAATGCTTCGATCCGATCTTCCAATTTCATCTTTACTTAAACTTTTATGGTAGTTCTGTTGTTTTGACAGTTGACTTTGCTGACGTATTTTTGTGGCAAAAGTACAGGCAGAAACTTGAAATTTAGCGTAGCATGGCAATAAAGATAACGGACGAGTGTATTAACTGCGGGGCATGCGAACCGGAATGTCCGAATACAGCTATTTATGAGGGTGGGCGCGAATGGAATTGGGCTGGTGGCACAGCACTTACCCAAATAGAAATGGAGGATGGTTCCAAGGTTGACGCTAAATCATCACAGGCTCCTGTTTCTGATGAATTTTATTATATCGTATCTGGCAAGTGTACAGAATGCACAGGCTTTCACGAAGAGCCGCAGTGCGCGGCAGTTTGCCCTGTTGATTGCTGTGTTCCTGATCCAGACATGGTGGAGGCCAAAGCAGATTTGATGGCCAAGAAATCGTGGTTGCATAACGAAGAACTGGCTTAACAATATTGTTAAGGTTTCCAAACTAAAAATTTTGCGAGATTAGTTGTCCCTCTGGGGCAATTTTTTTGCCATCGATCTTTTTTACAAATAGGTTGCACCTCTGCGCAGAGTTATTTCATACATTTTTTTTTCATTGGTCTTAATCGTTAGTTGAAACTATGCGCTTTCAGCGTAAGACTTTCAGTCTGTAATTAAAACCTATGAACTTGCAGTCCATAGTGGTTTATTTTCTTTGCCCAATTTTAGTGGTTGAAAGATTACTTTGTGGGGCAAATTATTTTGCGTGTGGTATTTCTGCGAGATGTTGTGCCCTTGGTGCATGTTTTGTTGGGAAATCTAAACATTTGACTTCCTTTATGATCTTTGCGATTGTTTGGTTTTGCTCTATCGGAGCAACCTGTTTATAGAATTAAGTCAGGTTATTGTAATTTGCTCCAGCGGAGCAATCTGTTTAATTTTCATTAACCTTGGCTAATACCTACACGCAATTATATATCCAGTTGGTTTTTTCCCCGAAAGGGAGGATAAGTTTTATTCAACCTGCATGGGAGGATCAACTATTTAAATATGTAACAGCAGTGGTTCAAAATGATAAGCATAAGATGCTTGCCATTAATGGTATGCCTGATCATATTCATATCTTTTTGGGTTTGAATCCTGCTATATCAATTTCAGACTTAGTGAAGGATATTAAGCGGGCAAGCAATAATTGGATTAAGGATAGAAAGTTCATTAAGGGAAAATTTGAGTGGCAGGAAGGTTATGGTGCTTTCTCTTATAGCAAATCACAAATTGATCAGGTTTGTAAATACATTGAAAATCAAAAGAGCCATCATGCTAAGACCTCTTTTAAGTCAGAGTATATAGCGTTGCTAAAGCTTTTTGATATTTCTTTTAAAGATGAATACTTGTTTGAATTTTATGATTAGCATATTAAAGGTTGTCCCTCTTGGGCATATCTGATTCATATCTATTTTTTTACTTTCTGGTTTTGAAGATTGGCAAAGAATACGATGGGTTGCCCCGCTGGGGCATGACATAACTCAATTGGATTCTTCTACAAATAGGTTGCGCCTCTGGCGCAAAATGTTGTTCAGGATTATTAGAACTATAATTTATACAATTAGCTGTCAAGAGATGGTTATGTTTAATGATGTGATTGTAAACATTTAGCACCAACGATTGTGGGGGTTTGAGGTGGTCTAATTTAGCCGGACAGTATTGTTGTGATATTTTCTACAAATAGGTTTGCGCCTCTGTTGCATAGTTTGTTGAAGTGGATTGGAAACTATGTTTTGTAGGGTCTAAAAATCTTGTCACGTTTCGAGCCTGTCGAAACGTAAATCACTTTTTTTTTGCTGTCGAAGCTGACTTCGATAAACTCAGTCTGACATTTGTTGCATGTTTTTAGAGATACTCTTTATTTCTTGAGATAAATCTCAATGCTCCAGCGGAGCATCCTATTTGTAGATAAAATAAAATGAAATTATGATTTGCCCCAGAGGGGCAACCTGTTAAAGTCTAATCAAAGACTCTACCGCATTTTCGATCGTTTGATCACTCTACCGCATTTTCGATCGTTTGATCACATAGGCTTGCAGCACTTCAAAATATCCGGCTTTAATATTAGCGGAGATAAAATCAATCTTAAGTTGATTGCATTTCATTTTCAACTGACTTCGATAAACTCAGTCTGACATTTGTTGCATGTTTTTAGAGATACTCTTTATTTCTTGAGATAAATCTCAATGCTCCAGCGGAGCATCCTATTTGTAGAAGAATCCAATTGAGTTATGATTTGCCCCAGAGGGGCAACCTGTTAAAGTCTAATCAAAGACTCTACCGCATTTTCGATCGTTTGATCATATAGGCCTGCAGCACTTCAAAATATCCGGCTTTAATATTAGCGGAGATAAAATCAATCTTAAGTTGATTGCATTTCATTTTCAACTGACTTCGATAAACTCAGTCTGACATTTGTTGCATGTTTTTAGAGATACTCTTTATTTCTTGAGATAAATCTCAATGCTCCAGCGGAGCATCCTATTTGTGGATAAAATAAAATGAAATTATGATTTGCCCCAGAGGGGCAACCTGTTAAAGTCTAATCAAAGACTCTACCGCATTTTCGATCGTTTGATCATATAGGCTTGCAGCACTTCAAAATATCCGGCTTGAATATTAGCCGAGATAAAATCAATCTTTAACTGATTGCATTTCATTTTCAACGTGGCGTAATATTCCTTCAATTGCTTTTCATATTGATCTTTAATCTCGTGCGGATTGAGGGTTAGTTTTTCACCGCTTTCAAGATCTATAAATTCATACGGGCGTTCATCGAATTTAAATTCAAGCTCCGTGTTGTGATCAGTTACATGAAAGAGAATTACCTCGTGCTTGTTATGCTTTAAATGCTGAAGTGCTTTAAAGATTTCATCTTCTTTTTCGCCACCTTCAAACATATCACTGAAAAGAATAATCAGTGAGCGCTTATGAGTCTTCTCAGCAATCTCGTGCAGCACATCGGCAACCTGCGTAGATTTATTTGGTTCTCCTGGCGATTTTAATTTCTTATCCAGTAAGGTAAATAGCTTGTCTAAATGTGTGGGGGTCGATCGAATAGGTGTTAACTCATCTATTTTATCCGAAAACAAGCATAGGCCCACGGCATCGCGCTGCTTATTCAGTAAATAAGCAAGAGCCGAAGCTGCGTAAATGCTAAACTTCAATTTCTGATGACTGTCTTTTGGATAATACATGGAGGAAGAGCAGTCCAGCGCAATCACACACCGCAAGTTTGTTTCTTCTTCATATTGTTTGGTATAAAGCCTATCGGTGCGAGCAAATACTTTCCAGTCGATGTGGCGCGTGCTCTGGCCTTGATTATAGAGTCTATGCTCCGCAAACTCAACCGAAAAACCATGGTATGGTGATTTGTGTAGACCGGTAATAAAACCCTCAACCAACTGTTTTGCTAACAATTCCAGACTTCCCGATAGCTTGATATCCTCAACTCGCATGCGCTCTTCTTATTAATAAAATATGCTTTGCCCTAATTTACACTATAAATCCGCTCAAAATGGGTGATACTTTTTGCATTAGAAATTTTAAATACTACCTTCGATTTAGGCATTTTTACCCAAAAACCAACCAAAACCTGATAATACGTGGAAGAGAACAAGACAAACGGCCGAGAAGAGATTTTCTCTGAGAAAGTGAAGGCAGGAAAGCGAACCTACTTCTTTGACGTAAAGTCAACCCGCTCAAATGATTATTATCTTACCATTACCGAGAGTAAAAAAAGATATAACAAAGATGATGAGGGGTTTACCTACGAAAAACACAAGATTTTCCTTTACAAAGAAGACTTTAACAAATTTGTAGAGGCCTTGAATAATACCGTAAACCATATAAAGACTGAATTGATGCCCGAAGTTGATTTCGATTCTTTCGATCACGCACGTGAAAAGGAAGAAGAAGCTAAATCTCCGGCTGTGGATTCTGAATTGAAATGGGATTAAAGATTTTACCTAAACCTAAATGGGACTGGCCCTGGTGAAAACCGGGGCTTTTCTTTTCGCATGATTTTTTTGGCGGCCTTTACGGGCTATCCGCTCCAAGTCCGGCCACGCGCTAAAACCACACACTTCGGGCTTTCCACTGCTATCCCTGGCCGGGTTTGATCCGGTTTACAAAGTATTGGATTTCTTTTTTTAGCCCGCTCTTTTCCTGTGATCTCTTATATTTGCGCCCTGATTTAATCATAGAGTATAGTTATGGGTTTAAAGTGTGGTATTGTTGGTTTGCCTAATGTTGGAAAGTCAACGCTGTTCAATGCAATTTCAAATAATAAGGCTGAAGCAGCCAACTTTCCATTTTGCACCATTGAACCTAACGTAGGTGTAATTTCTGTTCCTGACGAGCGCCTTACAATCCTTGAGGAGTTAGTAAATCCGCAAAAAGTATTACCAACATCCTTTGAGTTTGTAGATATAGCCGGGTTGGTGAAAGGCGCCAGCAAAGGTGAGGGGCTGGGCAATCAGTTTCTGGCAAACATCCGCGAGGTAGATGCCATTGCTCACGTTATCCGATGCTTCGAGAACGAGAACATTATACACGTAGCCGGCAAGGTCGATCCTGTTGGCGATAAGGAAGTGATTGATATTGAATTGCAATTGCGCGACCTTGATTCAGTTGAGAAAAAGATTTCTAAAGTTGAGCGCACGGCAAAGAGCGGGGACGCTAAAGCCAAGAAAGAATTAGCCACGCTGGTTGCCTATAAAGAAACCCTTCAGTCAGGGAAAAATGCACGCAGCTTAGTTATGGATGTAGAAGATAAAAAGGCAATTGAAGACTTGCAGTTGCTTACTGATAAGCCGGTGATTTATGTGGCCAATGTCGATGAAGCGGCCATTCATACCGGAAACAAGTTTGTAGATCAGTTGAAGGAATTAGTGAAGCATGAGGGAGCCGAAGTAGTGGTTGTTTGTGCTGCTATTGAGGCCCAGATTGCAGAACTTGAAAGCCTTGAAGACCGTGCGGTTTTTCTGGAGGAATACGGACTAAAGGAATCCGGCCTAAATCGTCTGATTCAGGCGGCCTATAATCTTCTTAATTTGATTACTTATTTCACGGCTGGCGAAAAAGAGGTGCGCGCCTGGACTATTCATAGAGGTTGGCGCGCTCCGCAAGCAGCCGGGGTTATCCATACCGATTTCGAAAAAGGGTTCATTAGGGCTGAGGTTATTAAAATTCCTGATTATCAGAAGTACAAGACAGAAGGCGGATGTCGTGAAGCGGGCAAACTTGCTGTAGAAGGAAAGGAATACGTTGTTCAGGATGGTGACGTAATGCATTTTAGGTTTAACGTGTAAGTTTTTTTAGCTATTTCACTTAAACTTTTTCTAAACACATTCGGTTTATTACCCTGACTTGTAGTACCTTAGCCGTCAGCATATTTTTTTAACGCGGGGTTTGAGCAACATTTTTTACCCCTTAACCGGAGAGTCCCGTGAGAATACGGATAGTATTTGCCCTTAAAAACAGAGGTGCCTATGTGCCCTTTCATCATCAGTTCTTGCTGGCGCAAACCATCAAAGGATTAGTCATGTTAGGCAAAAACGAAAACTTTTTTTCGTACACCCAGTACAACTTTTCAGGACTTAAAGGTCAGATAAAAATTAGTCGCAAAGGGTTGCATTTTTTCTCTTCCAAAGTGACACTTGTTTTCTCCTCATCTGATAAGGACTTCCTAGACTATTTTATCAAAGTCCTGTTTGAGCAAAAAGAACTTTTGATCGGCAGCTTGCAACTTGTTCCCGAATCGGTGGAGAACGAAGAACCGGTTTCGATTAATGACTCCGTGAAGTTTCTCTGTTTGTCACCGATCGTTTTGGTGCCGGCCTCTTTCAATGACGAAAGTGGTAAGCGCTTTATTAGTCCGGAGGTAGATGAGTTTTCGGATTTGCTTTACGATAGCACTATAGCCCGCATGGAAGCGAGTGGTAAATATTCGGCTGCGCAATTGGCCGACTTCTATAAATTTCAATTAGTGGCCGATAAGGAATACATAAACCGCATTCAGGCATCGCATAAAAAATTCGCTCGTATATACCCGTTATACGATCATGATGTGAAGTACGAAGTGCGTGGTTACACCTTCCCGTTTACCTTGTATGCTCCACAACCCGTGCAGCAATATGTTTATGAAAATGGGTTAGGCCATTTTTCCCATAAGGGATTTGGCATGTTGGATGTAGCCAATGCCAGCACAATTAAAAGTGAAGTAGATCATGAAGTGAGTTACGCGTGAGTGGGGTAAACTACTTATGTTCCTTCTGGTAGTGCTCTTTTAAAATATCCTCAGCAAAATCATTTGTTAAGTCTCTTACTACCGTGTGCACATGATTGGCATTATTCTGTGTATTGTCGTACTCGATCAAAAGCATAGGCCCTTGAATTCTGTAATAGTGCCCCTTACCGGGTGTGAGACTTCCCGCCCAGGAAAACGAAAGGTTATTGATGCCCGCTTTGTCAATTTTAGCGCGCAGCGTTTTTGAGAATCCTAATTGATAGTTGCTTAAGTAAACATCCAACAGGTTCATAAATATTTTCTTTTGCCCGGTTGTCAGTTCCTTAAATGCGATTCCTTTGGGTTCCAGATTCTCCACCTTTGCCCGATTACCAGTTATAATTTCTGAAGGTGCCGTATCCGAGAACTTTGCTACAGTTAGCTGAGCAATTGTTAGAGAATTAACCAATGAAAAACCCAACTCCGTCTCTAGTTTCAACACTTGCTTTTTGTCAAAACCGTCAACATTTACAATGGCCGGGTTGCTGCCGAAGAAGGAAGGGGTAGAGGAAACAACCTTGTTGTTTATCGAACTAAAGTTGAGTGAGATGTGGTGACCTTCAAAGCGCCAGCCCCAGAATTCGTCAGCAGGCTCCCCAAATATGCAGAAGTGATAGTTTAATGGATCGCGCATGGGGCTGCCATCGGGCATTTTCATTTTGTTGTCCTCTATTTTAATAAGCACCTTATCAAGCTCCATAATTTGAGAAGCTTTTTTATACCCTTCTTCACTTAGTGAAGCCTTTAATAAATCAAGGGCTAGCTTGGTTTGCTTCTCATTAAAATCATTGAAGGTGGGTCCCTTTCTGCTAATCGGAACATAGTTCATATTTAAGCGCTCGGGGTCAGTCAATTCAAATTGTGCCTTCGATTTTAGCTCGGCAGGTAATGAGTTTAAGAACTCATTGGCTCGTTGAACCAGTGTTTGAGCCTGAAGATTGAACAACCCCAAAAAGGTGATTGCAATTGAAATAATTATTTTGAAAGTCATGGTGGGTATTTCATTGTGGTATTTATTGAGGAGCTTTTATTTTCACTTTATGAAATATATTATTTATAAAATATCTTTTACTGTTTGCATTTTCTTATTGTTTAAAATTAAGAACGTACACACCTAAGGCATCTCTAAAAAGTCCGCTTACCCTTCTCTTTTGGTAGAAGGGGCAGGGGTTGAGGTAATGAAAGCAAGGGTTTTTAGAGATGCCCATAGGTAAAAGGTAGTTAAAAACCGATTTACCTCCATTATTTCCTATAAAAAATCATGATATATTTTTTGTCTCTCTAACGCTTATTAACAGGCAACTGAAAATACCCAACCAGCAAATCAGCATTGGGCCAAAAGGGGCGGTTATAAATTAAAACTTCATAAAGATTCTCAGTTTCGAAGTGACTTCCTTCCAATTGAAATCCATTTTGCTTTTCACCTTCAACCCAATATTGATAATCGTACCAACCTTGCTTTAAGAATATTGTTTTTTCATACTCGCCTTTTTGATAACTCATTTTCGATTCGGCTGAGTGATCCCAATTATTTAAGGCGCCAATCAAATGCACATTGCCATTAACAGGTTGCGATGTGGCAAGCGAGAAGGTGACAAACACATAATCGCTTGAGATGCTGGCTTCGCGGTTGTCTAAATTTTCAATCACATAGTTTCCATTCAAATCGGGGTATTGGGCATACACCTGGTCTTGCCGCGATTGATCAGTTTGCACCGAAATATGAAACGGTCTTTTACTTCGATCTAACCGCCCAGTATTTTGACCCGGTGAATTCAGCGAACGAAAATCTACAAACCGAAATTCGTTACCCGCAGCAAACTGATTATCCTGATCGAAGAAGCGATACTCAAGTTCGCGTTTATTTTCTCGCACAAAACTGGGTTTTACATTTTTGCGCACATTATCCCACCGTTGATTTTGACGCACGATAGTATGAATGGATTCCATGGGGTTCATCACATCAATTCGCGAATAGTTGATTTTAAAATTGAGTTGTTGATTGCTTGTGCGCAATGTGCCCAAGCCCTTACTCTGATCATCGGTAACTAAAGTAACTTGGTTATCGAAAATCATAAACCGTTTACTTAGCAACAAATCGTTTTCATCACTTTCGCGGTAAGCAACTAATAAATAATTGCCGGGTAATTTTACGTTGGGTAACGCGAAGAAATAATGTAGGTAAGGCACCGAAGTGTTTGCTGAAAAATCATATTCATTGATCGGATATTGATTGTAGTCAGTAAGAAAATCCAAATCCTGTAAACTCGACTTTGTCCAATCGTAATTGCAATGAATTATTTTTACGTAGTAGTTGCTGCGCTGGCCTTGCAAATCGTCAAACTCAAGCACAAGGTTTTGTGCTTGCAAGGGGGCAACAGCCGACCTAAGGTTATCGCGCTGGCCTTCCAATTGCGGGTATAGCATAACCGTTCTTATTTCTTCTTCGTAAGACTTATCGGAGAAAACGAGTTTCTTTTGGGCGTTGGCAATTTGGGCTGCGAAAAGCAGAAAAATGAAGATGATTGTTCTCATTGCTCAAAACTAAACGAATAAATTAACTGAAATTGCATTCCAACCTATTGAATTTAGGGCGGGTCTAAAATACATACCGGGTTCATGCTAAGCGAAAAAGAGCTTATTAAAGGCTGTGTAAAAGGGGACAGGGCTACCCAACGGGCTTTGTATGAACGCTATTGTCGAAAAATGATGGTGGTTTGCCAGCGGTATGTCAAATCCACGCCCGAAGCTGAAGACGCATTGCAGGAAGGATTTATAAAGGTATTTGCGGCAATAAAATCTTTTCGGGGTGACTCTAAATTAGAAACATGGATTACCAGGATCATGATTAACACGGCACTTAATAGTCAGCGGCAAAAACTGTATTTGTTGCCAATGGTGGATATAACTGAAATCGACTTGCATGAAGATGCAGACATCAGCCTGGCAGCATTTAATCTTTCGGAATTGGTTGCTATGATTCAATCTCTACCAGATGGATGCAGAATAGTATTTAACCTTTTTGCTGTAGAAGGGTATAACCATAAAGAGATAGGCGAGATGCTGGGGATCAGTGAGGGCACGAGTAAGTCGCAGTATAGTCGTGCGAAAAGTTTATTGAAAGTGAAATTGAATTTACACAACAAAGTATATGGAAAATATGGGGCGGCAAAAGTTTGATGATGCCTGGCGCGAGGCTTTTGAAGGTGCCGAGCAATCGCCATCCAGAGAGGTATGGGCTTCGCTTGATAACAAGCTGAATTTAGCAGAAGGAGGCACGATGAAACGCAGAGTAGTTTTTTATCAGCGACTGGCTGCGGCTTCAATTTTATTTGCTCTTGCTTTAGGGGCACTAACAACCTATTATTTTAGTACTCAAGGTGATGAAACCAACAATCTTACTCAAGCAGCTGAAGGAGCTAATTCAAAAGGTAATCAGATAATAGATTCAAAAATCAGCGAAGCCAAAGAGTTGAATGCAAATCAAGATCAAGTTGCTTCGGTAGATATAAACAATGTAATTCAAGGAAAAAATGAAGAGCCATCTGCATTAACAGAATTACCAACGGTCGATGGTGGCAAAAATGAAAATGTTCAGCCGGATTTAATACAGAAGGAAACAGGTAAGAACAAGGAGGTAACCAATAAAACCGATCTAACTAAGAATGTTGATGAGGCAATAACTCAGCTGCTTACCATAAAAGATATTGAAAAGCGAAGTCAAGTAAATTCCGAATTGAAATTATCGGACAATGCCTCAGCAAAATACAGTACCCGGAACACTGCCACACTCACAACAAAAGATCTTCCTACGGCAGAAGCTAAAGTTTCCGGCAAGGTAAAAGAAGTTACAATCATCAGAATTTTACCTGCTATGCCAGCTTCTATGATGGCTGATTCCCGCAAGGATAAAAAATCTAACGAAAGTTTATGGGCTTCCATAGGCGCTTCCGCTGGCAACTATCAGCCCCAAGCTGGTAGCAGCTATACAGCTCAGGCAGATGCCTTAACATCAACACCCGGTTTTGCTCTGGCAAGCAACACAACAACAAACAGTAAGGCCGCATCAACGGGCAGTTCCTATTCAGTTGGGGTAAATCTTGCAAAGAAGATTTCGCAACGTTGGCTTGTGCTTGGTGGTGTAAGTTACCTTAACCAGGCGATTGGCTATACTTCAAATTTTGCCTCTATTGATCAAAGTAATAAGGTGTCAGCTTATGCAGCCGATTACGTAGCCCGCGAACAAAATAATCTCAGTTTGGCAATTACCTCGCCTTATGAAATCAACAGTGTAAATCAATTTATGTCGGTGCCTGTGCAGGCCGGGTATTTGATTATCGATCGCAAACTCGGCCTTCAAATCAACTCTGGTGTAGCCACCAATATCTTTTTACAAAATACACTTACGGATAAGAGCGGCCAGTTAACAAAATATGCAGAAGGTGCAGGCGAAAGCTCGCCTTATAATAGTTTCAGTTGGTCGGCTCTTATGGGTACCGAGCTTAGTTATAAAATGGGCAGCCATTACCGTTTGGCACTAGTGCCTGGTTTACGTTATTCTATGAGTCCGCTATTAAAATCGGAAACTAACGCTGGAAATTCAATGATTTGGGATGTAGGATTTCGATTTCGATATATTTTTAAGTAGCATTTAAACGTTTATGCCGTATCTGGTGTCAAAGAAGAAGCAAACAAACACTTTTAGACTATGGAATCCATAAAAAATCTCTTCAGAAGCAAAATAGTCCCCGGCTTGTATGCGTTTATTTTTGTTATCGCGCTCCTGCTGCTTAGTATTCTCCTCATGCGTAGGCACATCTATTTCTAACAATGCAATTAACCGCAGAGACGCAATGTTTTTAGTTGAACATAACTACAAGCATTAACAGCACCCAAGTTTTTACAAATTCTTGCGTCCTAGCACATACCGTTGCTGAAACGCTTCGCGCTAGCAGGACTTAGCGGTTTGTAAAAAGCACACAAACTAATAACGCATACCTTCCAACCATTTGCAGCCTAAGTAGTGTCTATAGAGGTAAGACTAAAACCTTACGCGAATGAAAAATCGATACCTGTCCTTTCCGCTAATCTTTATTACTGCTCTAACTGTTCTCGCATTAAATTCATGTTCCGACACCTGTGAGACAACCCGTCAACTTGTTTACTTCCAACCCGTGTATTCTACTTCCGCGCAAGTGAAAGCGGCCGTTAAATTAGAAGCTCCTAAAGAGATGTCGCAATTGGGAAGAATCTATTTTAAGGGCGGCTATCTTTTCATCAATGAAGCTGGCGAAGGCATTCATATTATTGACAATCGTACACCCTCCAATCCTAAACCAGTTTCGTTTTTAAAAATTCCGGGCAACTACGATTTAGCAATTCAGGGTACTACGCTTTACGCGGATAGCTATATCGATCTGGTTGCTTTTGATATCAGGGATATTAATCAAATCAAAGAGGTGAATAGGATAGAAAGATTGTTTAACAACTACATGACGATGGGCTACTTGGTTGGCACAACAAATGGTATTCTCACCAGTTGGGAGCGGGTTGACGATGTGCAGGTGTATGAATCAGATTGTTTTAATTCATATCAACGCTGGGGTGGTATGTATTATGAAGATGGCTTTGCTACTACTCAATCGACAGCTGGTTCTTTTAGTAATAGAGCTGCCTTTGCTCCCGCGCCATCAACAGGAGCCGGCATTGGTGGTAGCATGGCTCGGTTTACTCTTTCGGGTGATCACTTATATGCGCTGGATGGATCGAACTTGGATATAGTAGATGTATCTAACACAACTAATCCGGTGGCTAAAAAGGAATTCACTTTATCATGGGATGTGGAGACTTTATTTCCGTATTCTGATAAACTCTTTGTTGGCTCGCGCTCAGGAATGTATATCATTGATCTTCAACAGCCCGAAAGTCCAACGATGATTAGCAAATATGAACACGTTCGCAGTTGCGATCCTGTTGTTGTAGAAGGTAACAATGCATTTGTTACACTACGAAGTGGCTCAACCTGCGAAGGATTTACCAACCAGCTTGAGGTAATTAATATTACAGATTTAAAAACGCCAACAATTATTGCAACGTATCAAATGACAAATCCACATGGGTTAGGTATTGATAACAGAACACTTTTCATTTGCGATGGTCCCGATGGCCTAAAGGCTTACGATGCAACCGATGTTAGAGCGATATCACAAAATCAACTTGCACACTATTCAACAGTTCAGGCTCTAGACATTATCCCGTATCAAAATGTAGCCATGATGATTGGAGCCGATGGCTTGTATCAATACGATTACTCAAACATAAAAGACATTAAGCTGCTTAGTCAATTGCCAATAGTTGAAAAATGAGAACCTTCATTTCAACATGTCTGCTCTTGTTGGTGGTAAATAGTTTATCAGCTCAAACTGAAATAGTTAATTCAGATTCTGTTCAGGCTACAAAAAAGATAGAGTACTTCTTTTATTTTCAATCGGGTATGCTGGTGGGTTGTAACGAATGCAGTAGAGGAAAGGAAGTTACCTTTAGTGGTGCAACTGTACATGGAATTAAATTGGGTAGCCGCGCAAGGGTTGGTGTGGGTGTAGGCTACGATTCCTTTTACGGATGGAATACGATGCCTGTTTTTGGAAGTGCTTCCTGGGATTTGTTTAAAGGAAAGGATGATTTCTTTCTTCAGTTTAATTATGGCAGCACGCTAAGAGTTTGGAAGTATTCGCAGCAAGATGAGTATGGCTACGATCGATCGGAGGGGGGAAGGATGGTTAACCCAATGGTGGGTTATCGGGTGCGCTACCACGATGCAAGCATTGCCCTTATGGTGGGCTATAAATTTCAGAAGACTAACGCTTTCTATAAATATGAAAACTATGCTTGGAATCCGGCAACTCAACAATATCTCTCCGATCCAATAGGATTAACCGTAACCCAAGAGCTAAACAGATTTATCGTATCTTTATCTATTGGCTGGAAGTGATCAGGATGAAACCTCCAATTGATCGACCTCCAACATAACTTTTTCCCACTTCATATTTTCTTGATGAAGAGAAGCGTGTAAGGCATCAAATTTTTTCTGAACTTCAGCTAGTTTGATAAAATCGCTGAACACTTCAGGTTTTGCCATTTCTAATTCTATTTTATTTTTCTCGCTTTCTAATTTTTCAATCAGGTCTTCTTGCTTCTTCAAATCCTGATTAAGAGCCTTAATCTTTTTTTCATTGGGATTGATTGTATGAAAAGGTTTTGGCTGTGGTTTAGTTTCAGCTTTCTTTGCGGGCACAGGCTCGGGTGCAGCATTCAATGCATTTTGCTTTCGCCAGTATTCATACTCATCATACGTTCCCGGATATTCTTTTATCTGTTGATCTTCTATGTACCAGATTTTATTAGCTACCTGATTAACAAAATGCCGGTTGTGCGATACAACCACAAAACTTCCCTGATATTGCTGCAACGCCTGAATCAAAATGTTTTCTGAGATGAAGTCCAAGTGGTTGGTGGGTTCATCCAGCAAAAGAAAATTAGCTTCTGATATTAATGTCTTGGCAAGTGCCACGCGCGATTTCTCACCACCCGATAATACCTTTATCTTTTTAAATACATCTTCATCCGAAAAGAGAAAGCAACCTAATACGTTTCTTAACTCTTGCTCGGTTTTGGCGCTACCCGCTTGTTTTAACTCGTCCAGAATTTCACTATCCACATGCAACGACTCCAACTGATGCTGGGCATAAAATCCGTATATCACATTGTATCCAATTATACGTTCACCATCTACGGGTTCTGTATTCGCCAAAATGCGAAGTAGCGTTGATTTACCTTTTCCGTTGGCTCCAATCAACGCAATTTTATCGCCACGCTCTATGCTTGCAGTGGAGTGCTTTAAAATAGTTAGATCGCCATACGATTTTGATAAATCTTTCAAAGTAACAACATGACGACCTGAAGGTTGTTTGAAAGTAAATTTGAAATTAACAGCAGCGTTATCGCTCACCACTTCACCTACCAAATCCATTCTATCAAGCGCCTTAACCCGCGACTGCACTAATTTAGATTTGGATGCTTTAGCCCGGAATCGTTCAATGAATCGCTCAGCCTGACGAATCTTGGCTTGTTGATTTTCATACGCATTCTGCTGAATGTCTTCGCGTAATTCTTTTTCCTGCAGGTAGAAGGAATAATTTCCTTCATACGTTACTAATTGTCCATTGGTAACCTCTACCGTTTTAGTAATAACATTATTTAAGAACGTACGATCGTGCGATACAATGATAACTGCTCCGTCATAGTTGCGCAGGTAGTTTTCAACCCACTCAATAGAAGGTAAGTCCAAGTGGTTAGTGGGTTCATCCAGCATTAAGCAAGATGGTCGCTCCAACAAGAGTTTCGCAAGCATTACGCGCATGCGCCAGCCTCCGGAAAATTCTTTTAATGGACGATGTAAATCTTTCGTAGCAAAACCAATTCCTTCCAATACTTCTTCGGCTTTTGATTGCATGGTGTAGCCATCCAACTGTTCAAACTTCTCTTGCAGGTTGGTTAGTTTCTCAACTAAGTCATCAGAATAATCATGCTCCAGTTTGTGCAGAATCTTTTCTATTTGACGTTGTGTATCGACTGCTTCTTTAAAGGCTCCCATTGCCACGGTAAGAATAGCATCTTCAGTTTGGTAGGAGAGTAGATCCTGATTTAAGAATCCAATCGTGCAGTCTTTGGCTTTACTAATGGAACCACTGTTTATACTTAGTTCGCCATCGATTATCTTTAATAAGGTTGATTTACCACGGCCGTTTAGTCCTATTAAACCAATTTTGTCGTCAGGTTTTATAAACATGGAGGCGTCCTCGTAAAGAGCCCGGCCACCGATGAAGTAAGAAATGTTAGAAATTGAGATCATTTTACTGAAAATTCCTGCAAAGGTAACTTTAAAACAGGGCTTCATCCAAGGTTTTGCACAATCAGAAATATCTGGTGTAAAATCTTTTAACTATTCAACATTACTGGTCGATATTTGTTGATCGAGTAGAGATTCAACTCAATACACATTCTTATGAAGAGATTTAAATTTGCTGTTTTAGCACTGGCTTTTGTGGTGATGATTGGTTGCAATTCTGCCAAGAAAGAAGTAATCAGTAGTGACGTGTCACTGAGTGCAATAAAACTACCGCCCGGGTTTGCCATTAATATTTACGCGGATGTTGAGGATGCTCGTTCTATGGCGCTATCACCTTCTGGTATTCTTTACGTGGGAAATAAGGATGGAGATAAAGTTTATGCTGTAAAAGATACCAACGGAGATTTTGTAGCCGATAAAAAGTGGGTGCTTGATTCAGGTTTAAATATGCCCAACGGAGTAGCCTTTAAAGATGGCGATCTTTATGTGGCCGAGGTTAGTCGCATTTTAAAGTTTAGTGATATTGAAAGCAAACTTGATAATCCGGGTGAGCCGACCGTTGTTTACGATAAGTTTCCTACCGAAGCTCATCATGGCTGGAAATACATAGCCTTTGATCCTGATGGGAAATTGTATGTGCCGGTGGGTGCTCCGTGCAATATTTGTGAATCAGAAGATCCAATCTTTGCAGCTATTCATCGCATGAATGCGGATGGAACAGGTCTTGAATTATTTGCTAGTGGCGTGCGCAATACAGTAGGCTTTACCTGGCACCCTGAAACAAAAGATCTTTGGTTTACTGATAATGGCCGCGATATGCTAGGCGATGATATCCCGCCTTGCGAACTTAATTCAGCTTCCCGTCCGGGTATGCATTTCGGATATCCGTATTGCCATGGAGGTACTATTAAAGATCCTGATTTTGGCGACAAGCGTTCATGCGATGAGTTTGTAAAGCCCATGCAAAACCTGGGTGCACATGTGGCTCCGTTAGGACTTAAATTTTATACTGGTGATATGTTTCCGGCTGAGTATAAGAATCAAATCATATTAGCTGAGCATGGTTCATGGAACCGATCAAAGAAAAGTGGTTACAAGTTGAGTTTGGTAAAATTGCAAGATGGAAAAGTAACAAGCTACGAGCCTTTTATTAGCGGCTGGTTGAATGAGGAAACTCAGGATGTGTCAGGAAGACCAGTTGATGTATTGCAAATGCCCGATGGCTCCTTACTTGTATCGGATGATCAGGCTGGTAAGATTTATAGGATTACGTATAAGAAATAGAGGTGAATTACTGATGAAAAGGTTATTCACTTTTCTTGTACTTGTAACACCACTTTTTGTGAATTGCCAAATGTTGGCGATCATAAACGATCCTGATGGCTATACCAACATTAGAAAAGGTCCTAGCTCTAAGTATGAAATTGTTGGACGGATAAAAGAAAATGAAATTTTCATAGTTGATGCCCTCAAAGATAATTGGTATCAAGTATATGTTGGTGAGGACGAAACGTTGGAAGGATTTATTCATATAGCCCATATTAGCCTCTTGGATAAACTTCAAAAAATAGGTGAGCATAAGTTAACAACTGATAGAATTGTCATTGAAGATTCTAATATCCAGTTTTTAATTAGACAGGGTGCCTTCAAGAAATCTCAACATAAATATGAATTAGAGGATGGCAAATATGTGGTGAAGATTGATGGCACTAATCCTTATGGTGTGGATGGGAGCTTCCCTTCAACTCAAATTATAGAACTGAATCTTAGTATTGGAGGATTCACAATCGACATACCATCCAATGCATATTTAGATTTGTACAATATCAACTATAATAATATTGAAATCAGAAAAGGGATTGATGGAACTCTTTTCGTTGTTCTGGCCAATAATTCAGACGGTGCTGGAGCGTACAATGCTGTATGGATTTTCAAAGATAGAAAGTATTTGAGCCGCTTCGTTAGTCGTATTTAAAGGAGTTTTAGGAGCATTCCATGCAGGAGGACGCTTGTTGATAATTGAAACCAGAGCAGCTTTAAGCCTAATAAATAGATACTTTAAAAATCTTGAGATATGAAGGCAAGAAAGAATGAATTGGATGTAGACTTTATTGGAGGCACTGGCCCTTTAACAAAAGAGGAGGAGAAAAGAGTAAGTGACTTTATTAAGCAACATAAGGCTAAGCAAAAACTGGTACTTAAGAAAGTAACTAAAAAAATGAAGACCAAGAAACGAGTGACAGTTAGAGAGAACTCAAACCTTAAGTAGGAATTGACAGCTGACTTATTTAAAAATCATCCGCAACTGCTTCAACTTTCTTCCCTTTGTCCTCATACATCAGGCTAATAATTGGCCCAGATCGGTAAGTAAGTTTGAGTACTTTACGATGGCCTTTATACGCAAGGCTTAAACTTTCTCCTTTCCAGTAATAACTCTCCGTGCGAATGCTATAGGTAGGTTTTCCATACAATTTCTCAAGGCCGCGCATTACGTTAGGATATTTACCTGTGGTTACATCAATCTCGTAAATCAGCCCTTTGTATGTTTTGATTGAGATCTTCTTTACAGCTACTTCCCCAATTTTCATATAGTCGGGGTGTTCTGTTTCATAAATAGATGCCGGAAACTCCTTTCTTTCAATAATATCTTTCTTGTATTCTGCGCCTTTTATACTATCAATGTGAATCCCCAATTGTATTTCTTTAAATCCGTTTCTCCGATCAAGCTCGGAAATATCCTGCGCATGCAGACTTACAGTAATTAACATTGATATGAAGGCAACCAGTATTCTCATGGAGTGGGAGTCTTGGGTTCATTAAATTGAATGGGGATAAGGATTCGAACAGAATCCCACAACAGAACAATCTCGGCCTTATTATTTTTTTGATCGATCTGTATAGTAAAAGGTTCGTACACCGCGCCCTGCAACGTTTGTGTTGGCACGGTAAGCCGCATCACATCCATTTTTGCATTGTAATTATAAGCTCCCCAAAGGCCCAGGTCTTTATTAATAATGATGGTCCACGTTTCCTTTTCAGGAATGGTGAATAGGGAATAAGTACCGGCTTTTAATATTGAGTTTGCAATTTGAATGTCTTGCGTGATCGTTATCTCAGTAGCTTCATTGGCACCCGTGCGCCAAACCTGCCCATAAGGCACAAGGTTTCCATAAATTACTCTACCTTTTTTATGCGGCTGGCTGTAGGTTATCTTCAGGTAGGTGTCTTTATAGCGAGCGGAAGCAATACTTAATGGACTCGGTCTTTGCTTGAGGGCCTCTTGTGAGTAGGCAAGAAAAGGTATAAAAAATATAACTAATAAAATTAATCTTCGGTCACTCAACATGAATCTCATTTACAACGCGAATATACAATTTTGAATTCTTATTTTTACCTCAATGACCCGACCCGCCTTTGATGACATTTACATGGAGCTTGCCGTTAACCTAGCAAAGCGATCGCATTGTTTAAAACGACATGTAGGTGCCGTGCTTACAAAAGATACCCGAATCATTTCTATCGGCTACAATGGTCCGCCATCAGGTACACATAATTGTGATGAAGAATGGCCGGAGCAGGGCTGCCCGCGCGATTCGAAGGGTGGTTGTTCGTTGGCTATACATGCTGAGCAGAATGCGATACTCTATGCCGTTAAAAACAAGACTTCGGTGCAGGATGCTACCTTATATGTAACACTTTCGCCTTGTCTGGCTTGTTCGCGAATCATATTCAGTATGGGAATCACACGCGTTATATACTTAAACTCTTATGCAAAGTATAAAGGTCTTGCTAGTGATGAAGGCGTAGATTTTTTAAACAAGTTTGGAGTTGAGTGCATTAAGTATGAAGGCACGCTGACAAACGTTACACACATGATATAAAAAAAGCCGGATTTGTTCCGGCTTTCAATTTAATAAATAAGTAAGATTACTTTAACGCTTTTTCAACGCTTGCTACAAAGGCAGCAGTAACCCCTTTCGTCTTTTTTGCTAGTTCCGCTTTAAATACAGCAAGTGCCATAGTTACATTCTCTAATAGTCCAGTTGGATTTTGATCGTAACTATAACTTCCCAAACACCACTCAATGTTAGCCTGAAGTTGATGCTCAATATCCAGGGCTTTTAGTTTTGAAAGGATATCGCCACTTACTTTATCTAATGAAGCAGCTTTAGATTTGGAAGCACTTTTTTTTACTGGAGCCTTCTTTTCCGCTGTTTTTGCTGATGTTTTAGCCATGGGTACTGATTTGTTTGATTTAACGCTGTAAAGTTAAACCCATTGGCAAGGCCTGACAAGTCAAGTAGCAATTAAATTTCCGCAATCGTGTGAGTAAGGTTATGAATCTCAATTGGTTGCATCACTAATTGGGTGATTGAGATTGCTTGGTGAAGAAGCCGCGATTTGATTGTTGGTGATGATCAATAGATAGATTATTAACAAACCAACATGCTTATCTTTCATTCAACTTCACTTGATTATTTAAGGGTATCTCTAAAAACTCCGCTTACCTTCTCTTTGGTAGAAGGGGCAGGGGTTGAGGTAATGAAAGAAAGGTTTTTATAGATGCCCTTAATTCTAATTCGGTCGATAAAGTAAGATCAAAAAAAAGAGAAGTGATCTCAGATCACTTCTCTTTACTAAAGTATCAAGCAAGCTTGATTACTTCTTCTTCTTAGCAGCCTTCTTTGTAGCCTTCTTAGCTACTTTCTTTTTTGCTGCTTTCTTAGCGGGTTTTTTTGCCATAACGTTTTAATGTGTTTAAGTAAAACTGTACGAAAGGTAGAATAAAAAATTAATTCACAAAAATTTTACTGAATAAATTTCTCTATGTGCAAAAAAAATCAGGTATAGATTTTTATAAACTTTATCATAACTGCTTATTGAATTTTCATCCAATGATGTTCACTTCTGGTGTAAGTGCGATTGCAAATTTTTCTTTAACAGAGGATAAAATATTTTGTGCGAGTTGAAAAATTTCTTCTCCTTTTGCATTTCCATAGTTAACTAACACCAATGCTTGATGTGTATGCACACCAACGTTGTTAATTCGTTTTCCTTTCCAATTACACTGTTCAATCAACCAGCCTGCTGGCACTTTAACTGTTTGATTAACAGATGGATAACCTGGTATTTCCGGATACTGCTTTTTTAACATTTTATACTGCGATAATTCAATAGAAGGATTCTTAAAGAAGCTTCCTGCATTACCAATCACTAATGGATCCGGCAACTTACTCTTACGTATATGTATAACCGCATCACTGATTGTTTTGATTGTTGGTGTTGTTACGTTCATTGTATTCAATGTATCTTTTATGGCACCATAGCTAGTATTCATTAAGTGATTTTGTTTGCTTACAGTTAAAGTAACGCTTGAAATAAAAAATTTTTCTTTAAGATCGTGTTTAAAGATACTTTCTCGGTATCCGAACAGACATTCTTCGTTAATAAAGCTTCTTCGTTCACTGGTAAGCAGATCAATACCTTCTACTTTTTTTATAACGTCTTTAACTTCTACACCGTACGCACCAATGTTTTGAATCGGTGCTGCACCCACGGTACCGGGTATTAATGATAAGTTTTCAACTCCACCCCAATTATTATCAACGCAATAGATTACAAACTCATGCCATCCTTCTCCAGACTTCACATCTAGTTCAATTGTATCACCATCCTCGCGTTTGCTAATCCCTTTCAGATCAACTTTAATAATTAATCCATCAAAGTCATTAATAAATAGCACGTTGCTACCACCACCAAGTATTAAGTGCCGTTCATTTTTATATAAATCGGTGCTTAATAGCTCTAGCAGTTCGTCTTCAGTATGGATTTTACAGAAATATCGAGCTGACTCTGAAAGGCCAAAGGTGTTGTAGGGTTTTAGATTTACGTTTTCTTCAATCTTGATCATATCAAGGCCAAGGAAGAAAAAAGGAATCAAAAAATGAAATGTGCGACTGGTTAAAGGTCACTTGTAACTAGGCGCTGGTTACTGGAATGATTCGATAACGGCTTCTTTTGATAGCTTGAATAAGCAAATTCTAGGGAAGCGGCCGGCCACAAACGTTGTTCCGCAGATGGCTAGGCCACCATCGGCAGTAGAGACAATGGAAGCAATCTCAAAGGGGTTTGAAAAACCAAGATATTTGCTGCCGATAAATTCACCAGTGCTTTCATCGTAGCCAAATAAGGCAATTTGCTTACTCTTAGTATCACTGCCATAGAGGGCAACTTTCTTTGAATTGATTGTCAGTCGAAGAATTTTAACGGGCGCGTTAGCAATCAGCTCGGGGAATGGGTTACCACCTAAGTCAATGCTTGAACTTACGCCTGAGGTATTCAACGAAGTGTTAGGCAAAAAATAATTGTCTCCAAAATTAAATCGCGCCAACGCAAATTTACCCCCATCTAAGGGTACCACCTGACTTAATCCACCATCATCTTGCTGGCCTTGAATGACTCCCTGAGGTTCATCGGCACTTAGGTTTGTAAAGGCAAGTGAAAGAGTGTAGTTATAGAATCCGTTAAAGTAATATTGTCCAGAAGCTGTTTTGCCGACTAAAAATGGTATTTGCTTACCAGTGCGAAGAAAATGACTAATAATAGGTTCTTCTACCGCATCACCTGCACCAATGCTAAAGCCTTTAGCTTGGCTGATAGACCCTGTAGGAGTTATAACAGATACAACGGTTTTCTTATTGAGGTTATCATAGCTAAGTAGCACAAAGTTATTTCCATCAACAGCAGCCGCAGCCGGGTAGGAGCCGCCTACGCTTATTGGTTCACTAAGCGTGCCTTCGGCATCAAGTTGAAACAATTGGGGTTGAAGGCCCACGGAAGTCATGCAGAAGAAATAGTAATTACCTCCATTCTCTAATAAAGGAGCAATCGGGTTTACAAAAGTTTCATCTACTTCTTGTTCAGATACAAAGCCTCCAAACTCATCCACCTTCATTATATAGATGCCACTAAAGCTTGAATCGTCAATCCTGCGACCACCCAAGATCAAATACCCACCATCGGGCGTTTGCTTTATATCGATAGGAAAGAAGGAGGCGTTGTACTTATTATTATCGTAGATGCGGGTGAAACTCGCTTTATCCGCTACCGGATCGGAATCATTAGCGCATCCAATAAAAAGGAAAATACTAAAAGCTATAAGGGTTAGGCGCATAACTATCGGTCTGATGTTTTGAAACTGTTGCTTAAGAAACGCATGGGAAAGAGCACCCCTGCAGAAATAACGATGTTGTTAAGATCAAGGTCATCCTGAGCGTCACCAATACCCGCTAACCTGTCATTCGAGAATCGATTGGCGGTGTTCGAAATGTTACTCATGCTTTTCCAATAAGAAACATCTAATACTACCCGCACGTTTCCTAAGTTATAATCCAACCCAGCGCCTGCCATTAGCCCCCAATAGTTGTCAAATAAATCTTTAGCGCCCACAATGATTGCCTGATTATCAAATTGATTGGTACCCCCTGAGGCAAAATCAGTTCCTGAGATTTTAACTTCCTTGTTTGCGTTAATTAACAAGGAATAATAAATCCCTGCCTGCACATACGGGCGTATCTTACTTCTTAGAATATCATATTTAATAATCAATGGAAAGTCTGCATAATCTAGTTTCTGTTCCTGATTGTAGTCAAGAATCAGTTGTTCGGCACTGTTATCTGGATTGACCCATTGAAACTTGTTTGAATACGCAAAACGACTATGTCTGTAAGTAGGCTGAACGCTGAACGAAAAACCTTTATAGTAAAACGTTGCCTCCAGAGTTGCCTGACTTCCTGTTTTGCTAAAGGAGTCATACACTTTATCATTCAACGCTTGCGCATAATTAGTTGGTGTTGTTACTGTATATCGTTTGATAGGCGTGGCCTCTGACAAGTTTGTACCGGCCTTAAAGCCTAACCAAAACTGCTTCTCTAAAAACTTACTCTGCTGACTTGGCTTTGACGCGATGCCACCTGGTTTTTTTCTTTTTTGAGCATTTGTTACAAGAGCAACACTGAGCAGGAGGATGAGGGGTAAAAGTTTTTTCATAAATTATCGAGTGACAATAAGTTTTTTAGTGTCGTGAAAGAATCCTGTTTTCAGTTGATAAAAATAAATACCGGGAGGCAAATCGGTAACATCAACTCGCAATGAATATTCTCCCGCTGTCCGTTCCTCATGAAGCAAGGTCTTTATCGTTCTTCCCTGACTATCCTTTAGCGTGATGTCAACAAGATTTATGTTATTAATCTTAAATGGAATAATTGTGAACTCAGTGGCAGGGTTTGGATGACAAGCCTCCAGGCTGAATCGACTATTAATGAAGCCTTCCTGAACACCGGAAATAACTTGCGTGGCCAATGGCAAGGGCTCATAGTTTCCTGCCCCTTCCTCTTTAGAACCGTTCAAAAAGTCTTTAAAGAAAATGTCACTGTTTATTTTGCTTTCGTCCACCAGCATCCAATCTCGCAATAGGTTAGCATATACTTGCCGATAATCAAATTGCATTTCTACATTTTGAAGATTCATATCTGGTACAACACCCACTACACCGGGTTGCACCCCTTTACCAAAAATCATTACGGGTGCACCTGTACCATGGTCAGTTCCATAACTTCCATTGGCACGCACACGCCTTCCAAATTCAGAGGTAGTTACTGTTAATACTCTATCTTCAAGTCCGCGCGCTTTTAAATCATCTTGGAAGGATTTCATGGCGGAAGAGATATGGTACATGAGTGCGGCATGTTGCCCCATCGTAGGGTCATAGCTTTCAACTTGCTCGGCATGGGTATCGAAACCACCCATCTTTACAAGAAACACTTTTGTTTTCACTCCCAGTCCTGAGCCACCTCCATCTAATAGGCGCGCTATTAGTTGCAATTGAGGTGTTAATCCATTTCGCATGCTGCCCCTAGGCGCATTAAAAGGATACCGTTCAGGATAGGTTACTGATGTGGAAGATGCTGCTTTGTAGACATCATAAAGGCGCTCTGCGTAATCTTGCGATTTATCTTCAAGTCCTAAAATCCAGTTGAGTTCTTTTCCGTAAGGAGAATTTTCAAGCGCCAATGGCGGCTTGCCGCGTGGATCAACTCCTTGATCGATAAACCCTTCAAGTTCTTCAACCAATTTGGCAAAACTTTGGGGATCATTTAATGAAACTGACGTTGGAATATTTGCTTCCTGGTGGAAAATCAAAGACACATCACTACCCATTTCAATGGCGAGGGGATCTTTCATTTCAGGGTTAGGAAAATCATCCGGATAGGTTTTTGGAGCAAACTCCTCTTGCAGATAGCGACCTACCCAACCTGAAGAAAAATAATCATCGAAGCCACCACCCATGAAAGAGATATCCCGGCCACGGAAGTGCGAGCCATTATTGTTTTTGTATGACACGCCTTGCACAAGCGCCATCCGCCCACGGTCATATAAGTCTTTTATAGCAATCATGTCTGGATGCAGACCAACTTGCGCGTTTGAAGGTAACGTGCTATCAAGTTGAATCATTTTCCGAATACTATTTTTTGCAGGTATCGCAATGTTTGCACGCCATTTATAATATAAGTCGTAAGCTTCAACAGGTATTACAGCATTTAGTCCATCATTACCACCATGAAGTTGCAGGATAATAAGCACCCGATCGTTCGTACTTTGTTCGGCCATTCTAGTTAAGGAATTTTCGGCCATCAGCTTAATAGGTATACCTCCTAAAGTAATAGGCACCGCGGCCAGAGAAAGTTGCTTTATGAATTTTCTACGTTTCATTCTACGGATTAATAAAGTTGATACTCAGGGGACTGAAGCATACTGTTAAATAAATTTTCTAATTGTCTACGTACCACTTCCATGTCAACCGGATTGTTCCACCGGAATGACCACGCGCCTTCAGGGTCAGCATCAATCTGTGGAGACTTTAAAAAGGCAGTTAAGAAATAGTTCAATCGCTCCGCTGTTAAACCTGAACCATCATCCAATGCAGGATCATAGGTTAAATTATCGGAGAGTGGTAGAAAATATTTTGCAAGCTCAATGATCAGCGCTTTAGCATCCGAGGCAATTGCATTACTGATGTTAGTTTGCACAAATGAAACCACATCAATATTCAAGGCTCCCGGCATGGTTTGATTATCCGACACAAGTGTGCGAATAAATTCATACCTGCGCGCAAGGTAGTTGGTCGAAATCCAACTGCGGTGGTAGATTGGAAATTGATGAAATGCATCATATCCGGCTACATCAAAAGGTTCGTAGAACTGCATGCCCATTCCGTTAAGCAGGCGGGTTAGCTCCGCTGTTTTCTCATAATATTCAGTAGCGTTGGCGACCGGATCAGGAAATTGAACATTAAAAATCCGAAGTGTTCCTATCATCAAATCCAATGGTGATTTAATGATACCACCAAAGTTGTCGTCATTATTGCCAGCAGCCGCATCGTAAAAGTGTTGGCTTTTAAATAAATCTTCCAACACAGGCTGAATTTTGTAGCCATTAGTTACTAAAGTATTTGCCATTTCTGCAATGACGGTGTCGTCAATGGCTTGAGTAATATCGTGATACACAAAATAGCGATAAATTCTGCGGCAAAAGTTGCGGGCAGTCTCAGGCTTGGAGTAAATCAATTCTACCAACTGACTAATTTCATCATACGCACTCGCCTCTGTAGCATTTGTGCCAGATAATAAAGTTGGATTGGGTTGAATCGTAGCATTATTAAACCGTTCACTGAATTGCTTTACTGTATTGTCGTGACTACTCGCATTAGTGGCTGAACCTCTCACTTTTCCGCGCGGAAGTTTTTGAGTGCCGATAAGGTCAAGATCAACCGTATTATCGAAGTTTGAAAATGTTGTGTCCAATGTCCAGCCAGTAAGAACTTGCGCTGCCGCGCGAACATCTTGCTCTTTAAAATTAAAATAGTCACCCGGAACGGTGGCAGGCGGCAGGGTTCCTTCCAATCCACGCCCGATGCTATATAGTTCTAAAAGTTCGCGGCCATAGTTTTCGTTCACACTTCCGTTTACGTTCAGGTTGCCATCAAGCAGGCGCAGCATAGCATTATCCACACTTATCTTTTTTGTAAGGGTTTTTAGGTTGTAATCAACCGGTAATAATTTATCGAAAGCAAATTTTCGGAAAAGCTGGTTTTGAAAGTAGAGTGAGCGGCTGTTATCTACTTTTGATTGTATTGTTGTAAGCACCGTATGTAAAAAGAAAACAATCTTTTCGCGAGTAGCATACGCCAATTTAAATGATGGGGGAACGCCAAGGCCTAACATTTGCCCCATAAACCAACCCTTAAAAAATTCTTGCAAGTCGCTATCACCACTATTGGCCTCAGTAGTTCCAGTTATTACCCACTCAGTCCCGGTTTCCGGATCTATCGGTAACACAGGATCGGGCAGTGGTTGTTGAAATAATAACGCAACCGCTTGCGCAGCTGTGAGCGTGGCAAATGAATCGATTTGCAGTTTGGTGGGCCCAAAGGAGGCTCGGTGCAATAAATGTGCGGCTCTTTTGTAACCCAATGAACCACCTAATGAAGGTAACGGCATGTCTTAAAATTATTCTCTCGCCAAGTTAATCCATCTGTTTTAAAATAGTGTGTTATTTTTCAGTTAAATGGTACATATAAACGACTATCGACTTAATTTTTCCTTCACCTTGAGTTACCTACTTTTGTCTAATGAAAATTATTGAATGCCCGCGCGATGCGATGCAGGGTCTGGAGGATTTTATTCCAACTGAAAAAAAAGTCTTGTACCTTAATCAACTGTTAAAAGTTGGTTTTGATACGCTTGATTTTGGGAGTTTTGTTTCCCCAAAAGCAATTCCGCAAATGCGCGATACTGCCGAGGTACTCGGACGATTAAATTTAGCAAGTTCACATACAAAATTATTAGCCATTGTAGCTAACACACGGGGTGCAACAAACGCCTGTTTTTTTAATCAGATAAATTACCTAGGGTTTCCACTCTCTATTTCAGAAACTTTTCAGCAACGCAACACTAACAAGTCGATTGTTGACGCCCTTAATTCGGTGCAAGAGATTCAAGAGCTTTGCGCAAAGCATAACAAAAAACAGGTTGTCTATATAAGCATGGGGTTTGGTAATCCGTATGGCGATCCTTATGATGTTGAAGTTGTGGAGAAGTTTGCTGATATCCTGTCTACATTACAAATAGAAATTATTTCATTAGCTGATACCATCGGAGTATCTGAACCAGAACAGATTGAATACTTATTTAAAACTCTTACCAAGAAATTTCCGAAGGTTGAATTTGGTGCCCACTTGCATTCAACACCGACAACGCGACTTGAAAAAGTAGAAGCTGCTTTTAATTCGGGTTGTCAGCGATTTGACGGAGCGATTAAAGGATTTGGTGGTTGCCCCATGGCTAAGGATGAATTGGTTGGCAACATGGCAACTGAAACTATTTTGTCATTTCTTAAAACTGAAGGAGTTGCACCAGATTTAAATTATGTTGAGTTTGAAAAGGCAATTAAGTTAGCGGGAGAAATTTTTCCGCATTGAAGTTACACCTACTTAAATATTTTAGTATTATCACTTGTCAATTTCGAATTATTCATTATCTCAATGTATACATCTTTCCCGGCAAGGACTTCACAACATTTTTAAATTCAAGCGTAAGCAGGAGTGAGGCCAATTGACTGGGTGGTAAATCCGATTTAAAACTCAATTCGTCAATCGTTACCGGTGCTTTTCGTTCCTTTAAGATAGTCAGCACTTTTTGTTCGTCTGGCTCAAAGCTTGTTAGTTCAAGTGTGGTTTGCGTGCCGCCAACTTGTGGCAACCAATTCATAATATACTCAAGGTCTTTAATCGATGTGAATAGATTCGCCTTATTAATCTTGATTAATTTATTACAACCATCCGAATAGGTTTGACCTAAATTTCCAGGTACTGCAAATACATCTTTGTTATAACTGTTGGCAATCTCGGCTGTAATTAGTGCGCCACCTTTTTCTGCAGCCTCTACAACAATAAGTGCATCACACATGCCGGCAATAATCCTGTTGCGAGCTGGGAAGTTATGCGCATCAGGCTTGGTGCCAAATTTATTCTCGGTAATTAAGCCCCCATGATCAAGCATTTTCTTTGTGGTGTCCTTATGAACAGCGGGGTAAATAACATCCATACCGCTACCCATAATGCCAATTGTTGCCAGGCCATTTTTAAGGGCCGACTTGTGTGCGTGAATATCAATGCCATAAGCCAGGCCACTAACAATTAGTGCCTGATGCGGAATAAGATCTTCGCAAATTTTTTCAACTATGTGTTTACCATATTCAGTCGCCTGGCGCGTTCCTACAATAGCAATTGATTTGGCAACATTTAGATTTTGATTGCCCTTGTAATAGATGAGTGCGGGCGCATCGTCAATTGCCTTTAAGCGATGGGGATATTTTTTATCAGTAAAGAAGATGATTTCTGTGTCTTCTTTTTCAGCTTTCAGTAATTCTTTTTCAGCTTCCCGAAAGGTGTCTGCATTTTTTATGGCTTCGATGGAGATTTCGCCAACACCGGGTATTTTTAAAAGTTTGCCTTTAGATGTTTGAAATACTTGCTCGGCTGAGCCACAATAACTCACTAATTGCTTCACCAGAAAATCGCCAATACCGGGTGTAAAGTGAAGTGCGAGGAGTGAAAGACGTTCTTGATCCATAGTGTAATTTCACGCAAAGACGCGAAGTACGCAAAGTAAATATTCTAAAATATTGTTAGCTATAAAATAAAGAAATGTACGGAATGTAAATTCTTATAAATCAACAACTGAGGAGTTAAATTGCAAAAGAATTACAGTTTTTCGTGAATTTGCACGAGAAACTGGCGTACTTTTTTTAGGGAGTCAAGAAGTTCCATTTTATCGCGCACCGAATGGCTATCGTTCTTTAACATCTCTTTAGCACCCTGTAATGTAAAGCCTTTCTCTTTCACCAAATGATAAATGGTACGAACATGATCTATATCATCTTTTGTAAACTGACGATTACCTTTTCGATTTTTCTTTGGCTGAATGAGGTCAAACTCTGTTTCCCAAAAACGGATGAGGGAGGGAGCCACATTAAACAATTCGGCTACTTCACCGATTGAATAATATATCTTCTCAATTTCTTTTTCTTTATACGCCATGAGAGACAATAGAGCCTGAGTGCAGTCGGTTTTTTGTTAGGATCTTGATGCAAAGTAACAATTCTTTAAACTTGAAACAACGTTGAGATTTTTTTTTATCGACAACCTATTCACATCATTTTGTGGATTTTGTAACCCAACCAGAATCGGCAATTTCAAGCAAACTTTCGGGGAAATCTTCCTTGGTCAGTTGCCGGATTTGCTTTAAGACCTGGTTCTTGCTGTCAATCATCACAGAGGAGCGGAATGACTGGTAGGTAGAAGTGATGTGTGCCTTTAAAAAATCACCCGTTGAGTTGGTGTACACCTTAATAATAGGAGACCAACCATTAATGCCCGATACGTTGATGCCACTGTATGTGGAGAAATTCCCTAAACTGTAGGCGATAAACCTATTTTTATAGACTTCAACGGCTCGGGTAACATGCGGCCCATGCCCAAAGATGACATCAGCGCCAAAATCAATAAGTGTATGGGCAAAGGCATAAACATTTCCGCGGTTCTCTCCATAAAAGATCTCATTCTTACGAGGAACATGCTGGTGTTGTGGTCCTTCAGCTCCGCCATGAAAAGAAACGATAATAATATCTACTAACGAATCAAGATGGGCTATAATTTTACGGGCGCTGCCTAGGTCGTTTATGTCTAGGCAACCACTGTTTGGTGCGAATGCCGTAAACCCATATTTTATCCCGTCTTTTTCAAAAATAGTGTAAGGTTTAGATGTTTGCCCCGCATGATAAAGTCCTGCATCTTCTAATGTTTTCATGGTGCTGCGCCTACCTACATCCCCAAAATCACCTGCATGGTTGTTTGCCAGACTCATTACATCAAATCCGGCATTGGTTAAATTTTGCACATAGCTTACCGGACTGCGAAACACATAGCATACTTTAGGGTCGCGACAGGTTTTGGCGGTTCCTCCTTCATCTAAAAGCACACCTTCCAAATTTCCCATGGTCACATCTGCACTGGAAAGAATGGGGGTTACTTCCTTCAATAAATCGTGTCCATGGTTAGGGGGCAATACTCCGCCATTGGGATAGTTACTGCCCATCATAATATCACCCACACCAATAATGGTAACGGTATCTTTCTTTTGAGCGGAGAGATTCAAAACTGAAATCAGTAATAAAATTATTGTGGCAATTTTTTGCATAGGAAAGTTTGAGGCCACAAAGAAAGACAGAAGAAGCTGATGAGAGAAGCAATATTGAAATTAATCCAGAGAGATTGCAGACTGGCTGCCAACTTCAATCAACTTTTCATATTCTTTGTTGTTGAGATCGCGCTGAAAGAAGTTGACCGGATTGATTGCATCATTTTTGTAAAGTACTTCATAGTGAAGGTGTGCCGATACAGACAATCCCGTGTTACCTACATAACCAATAATTTGTCCGCGCTTTACCACTTGTCCAACTCCAACAATATAATTGGTGAGGTGTGCATAGCGGGTTTCAAATTGATACCCATGATCGATGTAAACCACATTGCCATAAGATTTTGAACGCTGCGCATTACTTACTTTTCCATCACCGGTTGCATAAACAGGGCTTCCTGCCGGGGCTGTAAAATCTAAGCCGTTGTGCGGCCTAACATATCCCAATAAAGGATGCATGCGCAAACCAAAAATAGTGTGCAGGTGTAGGAGATCTTTATTACTAACGGGTTGAATGGCTGGTCTTGAAGCCCACATTTTTTCTTTCTTCGTGAGTTCATCCATCAACTGTTGAAGTGATTGAGCCTCTATCTCTAATCTATTTTTTATTTTTTCTGATTGCTGATAAGCAGTTCTGATTAATGAGTAGGGGATTGTTTCGCTTTCCTTCTCACGACCACCCACACCGGCTTCACGTTGTGCCTGATCTAATGGTTCTAGATCGAGAATGACCCTGTAATTATTGTCGTCATTGTGCTCAAGCGTGCTCAATTGAGTTGAGGTACGTTCTAATTGTTTGTAAAGAACTTTCCATTCAGATCTTAAACTTTCATTTTTCGCGGTCTGCAAGGTTTCATCAATATACGGAAACTTGTAGTTAAAATAGGCAAGCCCGGCTAAGCCTATTGTAAATGAAATCCCTAGAAACATTAACACCCTTCGTCCCGCTACTTTGGGTGAAATAACGATGGGTTCGTATTTACAGGTTTGCGTGTTATATGTGTATTGAACTTTCGCCATTAATCGAGGGATTGATTTTGTTTGCTGCTTTGCATTAACAAAACTTTATACTGATCAGCTGAGATTCCTTCCAAAATAAATTTAACAGGATCAAGGTTCTTCCCATCCACAATTACTTCGTAATGAAGGTGTGGTGCAATAGAACCACCACTTGAACCAACTGAGCCAATGATCTGTCCTTTCTTTAATATTTGTCCTTGCCGCACAATTATTTCTTCAAGGTGACCATAGCGTGTTACATATCCATTTCCATGATCTATCTCTACAAAGTTTCCATACCCAGCAATCAGGTCACTTCGCTTGGTAATAAGTACTCGGCCAGGCCCTGCCGCTAAAACGGGAGTATCGCGCGGAGACGCAATGTCAACACCATCGTGGTGATATTGACCTTTATGAAAAGGATTAATGCGCTTGCCAAAACCAGAAACCAACTTGGTTACTTCAAAATTTTCAACCGGAGCCGTGGAAGGGATTGTGCTAAGCATGGAAACATCTTCTTTTTTCACACTTGCACTCGACTGATAAAACCGGCTGGTAGCTTTCGCGGAATTAAGGAGTTCTGAAAACCTCTGACCTAACTGAGTAACTGATTCATTAAAGTCACCAGCACCCGCTAGCAATAATTCTTCGCGCTCAGGAAATACGGGTGAAGACTCTTTAGGCTGATTAGTTTCAAAAAGCTTTTGATATAAAGAAAGATCCTTGCTATTTAAATCGGCCAGTTGTTCGTTCGATTCAGTAAGTTGAGACGTCAATACCAGCTTATGTTTTTCAAGAGCTTTGTTTTCAGCGCGTAACTTTTTTTCTACAGGAGTTTCAACAATAAAATTCTGTAAAAACACTAATCCAACAAAAAAGAGAAACCCGAAAATGAGGTAGCTAATTCCTGAACCCAATACTGAGAGCACAGAAATTTTGGTACGCTCGAAACGTAATGTTTTAGAATTATACTGGAATTTTGATTTCGCCATTAGGTTAACGCATGTTGAATTCCACTCTGGCGAGACTTAGAATTTGTTAGTTGTCGAATTTCACCGTTTCCTTTCATATTGATGCTAAGCGGTTTAATTTTGTCGTTTATCTGGGTTTCAAACCGATAAATATATAGAAAACCCCGGAGTCAAAAGTTAAAATTCACTTAGAATTGATGGATTCAGCAACAATCAGACGAAAATTCCTTGATTTTTTCGAAAATAAGGGTCATAAAATAGTACCCTCAGCCCCTTTGGTGCTGAAAAACGACCCGTCTTTGCTATTTACCAACTCGGGTATGGTGCAGTTCAAAGACTACTTTTTGGGCAATTCTGTCTCCTCAAGCAAGCGTGTTGCCGATACTCAAAAATGTCTTCGCGTAAGCGGAAAGCATAATGATCTTGAAGATGTTGGGTTAGATACCTATCACCACACCATGTTCGAGATGCTGGGCAATTGGAGTTTTGGGGATTACTTTAAAAAAGAGGCGATCGGTTGGGCGTGGGAATTATTAACTGAAGTTTATGGACTTCCAAAAGACAGATTGTATGTAACTGTTTTTGGTGGCGATAAAAATGATAACCTTCCGGTTGATGAAGAAGCGAAAAATTTGTGGAAGCAATTTGTTTCTGAAGACCACATTCTCCACGGAAGTAAAAAGGATAACTTTTGGGAGATGGGTGAGCAAGGTCCGTGTGGTCCGTGTTCCGAAATTCATATTGACTTACGATCCGATGCCGATGTTAAAAAAGCACCAGGTAAGGATTTAGTGAATAGTGATCATCCGCAAGTAGTTGAAATCTGGAACCTCGTATTTATTCAGTTCAACAGATTGGCTTCGGGTGCTTTAGAACCACTGCCTGATAAACATGTAGACACAGGCATGGGCTTCGAACGCTTGTGCATGGCCATTCAGGGTAAGACATCTAATTACGATACAGATGTATTTCGTCCATTGATTGATTTTATTGCTTTGAACGCAAATGTAAAATATGGAGTTGCTACCGCACCTTTCGAGGGTGAGACTTCCCCCTCTCTTCTGGAGAGGGGGCAAGGTGGTGAGACTTCCCCCTCTCTTCTGGAGAGGGGGCAGGGGGGTGAGGTTAAAATTGATGTAGCAATTCGCGTAATGGCCGATCACATTCGTGCAGTTTCATTCGCTATTGCGGATGGTCAGTTGCCAAGTAATACCGGAGCTGGTTATGTGATCCGAAGAATTTTAAGAAGAGCGGTTCGCTATGGGTTTTCGTATTTGAATTTTAAGGAGCCCTTTATACATAGGTTGGTGCCGCTGTTAGCAAATCAACTGAAGGACGTGTTTCCGGAGTTACACCAACAAAGTGATTATGTAACCCGTGTTGTGCATGAAGAAGAAAAATCTTTTTTAAGAACTTTAGACTACGGAATTCAAACATTAAATTATTTTTTTGAGACTCATGAAGAATTTGATTCCAAGCAATCAAAAATTAAGAGTGATGACTATGAATCAATTATCTATCTTCTGGAAGGGTTAGATCAGTCAAGTTCTTCGCCAGAAGGAATGTTCAAGACTATCAAGTTGGTTGAAGATTTAAGGGGATTATTAAAGACATCTAAATCTTCAAACTTTCATCAAAGAATTGATCAATTTAAAACTCAAGTATCAGGAGAAATTGCCTTCGAACTCTATGATACATTTGGTTTCCCTTTTGATCTTACTTCGTTGATTGCGCGTGAGCGTGGATTTTCTGTTGATGAGAAGGGCTTTCAGGAAGAAATGGCAAAGCAAAAAGCCAGATCCAAAGTTGATGCAACAAAAGAAACTGGAGATTGGATTGTTGTAGGAGCTGATGTAAAGCCAGAGTTCGTTGGTTACGATCAAGTTGAAACTGATTCAAATATTGTTAAGTACCGCAAGATCAAACAGAAGAATAAAGAACTCTTTCAACTCGTATTTGATAGAACACCATTCTATGCCGAAAGTGGTGGCCAGGTAGGGGATACAGGTTTTATTGAGAATGCGAATGAGAAAATTTTCATCACCGATACTAAAAAGGAAAGTGAGTTAATTGTTCACTATGCCGATAAA
>Ga0163152_10000322_pt1 | contig 85788 bp, 90 predicted proteins | sample OliLakLV19MP8IB2_FD_148635 | JGI IMG/M metagenome (GOLD analysis project Ga0163152, IMG submission 148635) | Freshwater microbial mat bacterial communities from Lake Vanda, McMurdo Dry Valleys, Antarctica - Oligotrophic Lake LV.19.MP8.IB-2 | ecosystem: Environmental > Aquatic > Freshwater >...
TATCTAGCCAGCCTTATCGCCGCGTGATTTCCTTCACCCGATTCCCCTGGTCGAAACAGGTTGAAATGCTTAGACGGCCTGATTCATTGTCTGCGGACTTACCGACGTCAGCGTCGAAATCATGCCCGCGGCTCCCAATCCCAGTATCAGCACCCATAAGGCAATTTTGCTTCCCATGTCCGGCGTTCCTTTGACTGACTTGCGTTGGCCAGTATCATGAAGGTCCTGATCTTCATCGAAGTAAAAGCCGCGCCCAGCTCAACTGCCAATCAAGCCGCATTCGGGGCAGCCGCACGTTTAATTTCCGGTTACCTTGCTGGTGCACTAACCGGAATTCGCAAATTGCGCGAAAAACGCAGCTTTTGGCGCATTGACTCTCGGTACCCGGCTCCCTAGTTTCCGGCCCAATTCCAAGGATCGCCTAATGCCGGTCCGCCCTGGGCATCACCCGGGGTCAACGTCCGCCAGCGCGTTGCGCCCGCGGGCGCGTTCTGTGTTGAGTGAAAGGCGCTTAAGACGAGATGTTTGACGCACTGACCAATCGCCTGTCGTCGGTCTTCGACGGCCTGACCGGACGCGGCGCGCTAAGCGAAAGCGACGTCGATGCGGCTCTGCGCGAATTGCGGCTCGCGTTGATCGAAGCCGACGTTTCGCTTTCGGTCATCAAGGACTTCCTCGTCAAAGTCCGCGAAAAGGCCATCGGCTCTGACGTCTTGCGCTCGGTCACGCCAGGTCAGCAGATCGTCAAGATCGTTCACGACGTCCTCGTCGAAACCCTCGGCAGCGAAAGCGAAGGCCTCTCTCTCGACATTACGCCACCGGCCGTCATCATGATGGTGGGCCTCCAGGGTTCGGGCAAAACCACCTCGACGGCCAAGATCGCGCTGCGCCTGACCAATCGCGACAAGAAAAAAGTTCTCATGGCCTCGCTCGATACGCGCAGGCCAGCCGCCCAGGACCAGCTCAGAATTCTGGGCGAGCAAACCTCAGTCGCAACCCTTCCCATCATCGCCGGGCAATCGCCGGCCGACATCGCCAGGCGAGCCCTGCAAGCGGCCAAACTCTCGGGCTATGATGTTTTGCTGCTCGATACCGCAGGACGCCTCCATATCGACGAAGCCCTGATGGCCGAGATCGCTGAAATCCGCGATCTCTCCTCGCCCATCGAAACCCTGCTCGTCGCCGACAGCCTGGCAGGTCAAGATTCCATCAACGTCGCGCGCCAGTTCAACGAACGCATCGGTATCTCCGGCATTTTCCTCACCCGCATCGACGGCGACGGCCGTGGCGGCGCAGCCCTGTCGATGCGCGCGATTACCGGCGCGCCGATCAAGCTCTTGGGCACCGGCGAAAAAATTGACGCTCTGGAAGACTTCCATCCCCGACGCATCGCGGGCCGCATCCTGGGCCAGGGCGACGTCGTCAGTCTGGTCGAACGTGCCGCCGAAACCATCGACGCCGAAAAGGCCGAAGCCCTCGCCAAAAAAATGCAAAAGGGCATTTTCGACCTCGACGATCTGGCCGAACAACTGCGCCAGATGCGCCGCATGGGTGGCATGCAGGGCATTCTCACGATGCTACCCGGCATCGGCAAAATAAAAGACCAGCTCGCCACCGCCGGTCTCGACGACAAAATGCTCAAGCGTCAGGAAGCGATCATCCTTTCGATGACCAGACAGGAACGTCAAAAGCCCGACGTCCTCAATGGCTCGCGCCGCCGCCGCATAGCCAAGGGCTCGGGCGTTGAAGTCTCCGAAGTCAACAAGCTGCTCAAAATGCATCGCCAGATGTCCGACGTCATGAAAAAGATGGGCAAGGGCAAAGGCTTGATGAGCGCCCTGTTCGGCGGCGCGGCACCCAAAATGCCGTCAGGCGCGGCACTTCCAGGCCTTGGCGGCGCAGGCATGACGCCAGGATTCAAATTACCGCCGGGATTTCCCGGCAAAAGATAAGTCACGCGTTCAACGAATAAACTGAAAAGGAATTACTCGGTATGCTGAAGATCAGAATGTCCCGGGGCGGCACAAAAAAGCGCCCCTTCTACAAAATCGTCGTCGCCGACGCGCGCTGTCCGCGTGATGGCCGCTTTATCGAGCGCATTGGCCACTACAATCCGCTTCTGACCAAGGACCACGCCGACCGCGTCAAGTTCGATTTGGAGCGCATGAAGTACTGGCTCTCGCAAGGCGCCCAGCCGTCCGACCGTATCGAACGCTTCCTCGTCGAAGTGGGTCTGGCCGAAAAGAAAACCACCTTCAACGACCCATCGAAGTCGGCCCCGCGCAAGAAAACACTCGAACGCCTGGCCGCCGAAAAGAAGGGCGCTGAGGCGGCAGCCTAGCGTAGAAGCCATGACCGACAGGCAAATCCTCTTGGGCCGCATACTCGGGCCCCACGGATTAAAGGGAGAGGTGAAGATCAAAAGCTTCACCGCGGAGCCGCTTGACGTCGCGTCCTATGGTCTCGTCACTGTCCCTGATGGCCGCCGGTTCAAGCTGGCCAATACCCGCATGCAAGGCGATGCCGTCGTCGCCGCGATCGAGGGCATCACCGGCCGCACCGCAGCCGAGGGCCTCAAAGGCCTTGAGTTGAAAGTCGAACGCGAAGACCTGCCCGAAACCACCACCGGTGAATACTATCAAACCGACCTGGTCGGTTTGCCGGTCTTCAACGATGAAGGGACAGAGTTAGGCGAGGTCAAGGGCTTCCAGCACTTCGGTGCCGGCGATCTCGTCGAAATCGCACTTCCCAGCGGCCGCTCAAGTTTCGTCCCCTTCGCCAATTCCATGGTCCCCATCGTCGACATCGACGAAGGCCGCCTTGTCCTCTCCGAAACCGGCGTTGCCGTCCTCGCCGCCGGCGACGAACAGCAATCGCGAGAGGGTCCACCATGACCTGGTCGGCGACCGTCCTTACCATTCAGCCCGAAATGTTCCCGGGCCCGCTTGGGTTGTCTCTGTGCGGGAAAGCCCTCGCGCAAGGCCTATGGTCGCTCGAGACACTCGACATCCGCGCCCATTCCACCAATCGCCATGGCTCGGTCGATGACACCCCGGCCGGCGGCGGACCGGGCATGGTCATGCGCGCCGACATCGTGGCCGCAGCGATCGACAGCGTCGACCGGCGCCATCGCCCGCTGATATTGCTCTCGCCGCGCGGCGCGCCTCTCACACAAAGCCGCGCTCGTCATTTGGCCCAGGGCTCCGGCGCCATTCTCGTCTGCGGCCGCTTCGAAGGCATCGATCAGCGCGTCATCGAAGCCCGCGCGCTCGAAGAAATTTCCATCGGCGACTACGTGCTTTCCGGTGGCGAGCTTGCGGCGATGACCCTCATCGATGCCGTTGTGCGCCTGCAGCCTGGCGTCGTCGGCGCCGATGCCTCGCTCGACGAAGAAAGCTTCGAACACGGCCTGCTCGAATACCCGCATTACACCAGGCCTCAAGTCTGGGAAGGCCGCGAAATCCCGGCCATCCTGACCTCGGGCCACCATCAAAAAGTTCGCGACTGGCGCCACGCGCAAAGCCTCGAGCTCACGAAATCCCGCCGCCCCGAACTGTGGGACGCCTATCAGCGTCGTGCAGCTAGACCGGCAACAAAACATTAGATTTGGAAAGGACCAAACAAATGAACCTCCTGCAAACACTCCAAGCCGAACAGGTCGCTGTCCTGGGCAAAGACAAAAAGAAGGGAAACTTTCAACCCGGTGACACAGTCAAGGTGAACGTCAAGGTCGTCGAAGAATCCCTCGACGAAAAAACCAAGCAGATCAAACGCCGCGAACGCATCCAGGTGTTCGAAGGCGTCGTCATCGGCCGCCAGGGTGAGGGCCTGAACGAGAACTTCACCGTCCGCAAACTCTCCTACGGCGAAGGCGTGGAACGAATTTTTCCGGTCTACAGCCCCCTTGTCGACTCGGTCGAAGTCCTGCGCCGCGGCCGTGTCCGTAGGGCCAAACTCTATTATCTCAAAGGCCTCACCGGTAAAAAAGCCCGAATCGTCGAACGCAAAGAGCCCCGCCCCGCCAAGCCCGGCGAAGCGGCATAGGATTTTGATTGGCTGAATTGTGCCGTGTTGGAAGCGCGGGGCGCGCGCGCACGCACGCCAACACGGATAAGGTGACGCCCGGCCATTTGAATCCGGGAACCCTTCACGCTGCCTGTTCTTTTCATCTTCGCGTCTTCGTGGCGTCGCGTGAACCCTCTGACTTCACCAAGCACCAGCCAATCCCGGGAAGCCCAGCCCATGTCACTCGAAGAACTCGCCTTCGCCAGCCAGATCGTCGCCAGCATTGCCGTCATCGTCTGACTGATCTACGCGGCACTGCAGTTCCGCGTCTACCAAGCATCCGCGCGAGCATCTCGCCTGGTTACAGTCAGCACCGACATTCAGAATTTTCGGGTGTTGCTGGCGTCTGATCCGGATTCAGCAAGAATTTTCAGAGACGGGTTACGTGACATGGAGTTGCTGGAGCCCCTCGACCGCTGGCGATTTTCGACCATGATGGAGCATGCGATCATGAACTACAGCTTGGCCATCCGGATCGACCCTTCGCCGCACAACGACACCGTTCATGCCTTGGAATTGTTGTTCCACAATTCCGGTGCGCAACAATGGTGGCAGAAAGCAAGAAGCCGCTTGCCTGCGCGGGTGCAGGCGGCAGTGGATTCGAAGATCAAGGGATCTGCTCAGCGGGCTGCCGGAAACGCACCTGAATAAAACGGAAACTACTCCACGCGCTGCTTCCGATACAAAATGTGCCGCCGCAGCGCATGCCCCACCGCCAGTCGCGGATGATCAAAATCCCCACCCGCATCGCGCGTCATGCCGACCCGCTCCATCACCGACCATGACGCCTTGTTCGCGGGCACGGTGAACGAAACAATTTGATCGAGATTCAATTTTTCAAACCCGTTCGAAGTGCCGCCTGCGCCCCCTCCGTCGCATAGCCCCGGCCCCAGAACGCGGGCGTCAACCGCCAGCCGATCTCAATCGCTGGTGTAAACGGCGCTGCAAACCCGACGCGCTGCAAACCCAAATACCCGGCGAACGGCGCAACACCCGGCACCTCGACCGCCCAAGTCCCAAACCCATGCACGCGAAAATGCTCTTCAATCCGCGCGATCAGAGCCAGCGTCTCCGCACGCGTCATCACTCCAGGCATGAACCGCATGGCCACCGGGTCGGCGTTGAGCGCCGCGAACGGTTCCAAATCCTCGTCACGCCAACGGCGCAGAAAGAGTCGCTCTGATTTTATTGGTTCGGCTTGTGTTTTCATCTCAAGGTCAAATTTGCCCGTTTTCCAAACGCCTGCAAGCAGCTAATAACACCCCATGACCGCAACCACCTTCCCCCCTACCACCCTCTACGACAAAATCTGGGACGCCCACCTCGTTCACGACGCGCCGGGCGAGGCCGCGATCCTCTACATCGACCGCCATCTCGTGCACGAGGTCACAAGCCCCCAGGCCTTCGAAGGCCTGCGCCTCGCCAAGCGCCGGGTCCGCCGCCCGGAACTCACCATCGCCGTCGCCGACCACAACGTCCCCACCACCGATCGCTCGAAGGGCATCGCTGATCCCGAGTCCGCGCTCCAGGTCGCAACGCTTGAAAACAACGCCAGGGAATTCGGCGTCACCTACTATGCGATGGACGACATCCGCCAGGGCATCGTTCACATCGTCGGCCCCGAGCAAGGCCTGACACTGCCCGGTCAAACGATAGTCTGCGGCGACAGCCACACCTCCACGCATGGCGCTTTCGGCGCACTCGCCTTTGGCATTGGGACTAGCGAAGTCGAACACGTACTTGCAACACAAACGCTACAAACCCGCCCCGCCAAGAACATGCGCGTCACCGTCGACGGCGAACTCGCGCCCGGCACGACGGCCAAGGACATCATCCTCGCCATCATCGCCAGGATCGGCACCGCCGGCGGCACCGGTCACGTCATCGAATACGCAGGCTCGGCCATCCGAGCCCTGTCGATGGAAGGCCGCATGACGGTGTGCAACATGTCGATCGAAGCGGGCGCCCGCGCCGGCCTGATCGCACCCGATGAAACAACGTTCAAATATTTGATGGGCCGTCCGCACGCGCCCAAGGCCGCCTGCTGGGAAGGCGCCCTACACTACTGGCGCACCCTGAAATCCGACGACGACGCAAAATTCGACGTCGAGGTCAAACTCGACGCCGCCGAAATCCCACCGCTCGTCACCTGGGGCACCTCGCCCGAAAATGTCGTGCCGATCACCGGCCACGTTCCCGACCCATCTACCGAACCAGACGGCCAACGCCGCGCCGCCTTGGAACGCATGCTCGACTACATGGGCCTCACACCCGGCACCGCGATGCGTGACCTCAAGATCGATCGCGTCTTCATCGGCTCCTGTACAAATGGGCGCATCGAAGATTTCCGCGAAGTGGCCAAACTCGTGAAAGGCAGGCACGTCGCCGCCCACGTCGGCGCGATGATCGTGCCGGGCTCGGGCCTCGTGAAGGAACAAGCCGAACAGGAAGGCCTGGACAAAATCTTTCTGGACGCAGGCTTCGAATGGCGCGAACCCGGCTGCTCGATGTGCCTGGCCATGAACGCCGACAAACTAGAACCCCAGGAACGCTGCGCCTCCACCTCGAACCGCAACTTCGAAGGAAGACAGGGCCGCGGCGGCCGCACCCACCTAATGTCGCCAGCGATGGCGGCGGCTGCGGCGATCAAGGGGCACCTGACGGATGTGCGGGAGATTTGAGCCGTGCCAATCGTTCTGCGCTGGCGTGGGCACCGGTTCTATTTCTTTAGCAACGAAGGAAATCCGCGCGAACCGATCCACGTTATGTGCGTCTTGGCGACGCGACGGCGAAATTTTGGTTAAATCCGGTGCAGGTCGCCGATAGTTATGGATTCAGCGCCCGGAAGCTTCGACAATTGGCAGAAATCGTCGAGCAGCACCGCGAGGCGATTGAAAGGGCATGGCATGAGCATTTCCGCTAAGTCGCTTCGGTTCGATGACAGCACCATGTGGGTCGAGTTGTCCGACGGACGAACGCTCGGCATACCGTTGGCCTGGTTCCCGCGACTGTTGCGGGCAACGCCAGGCCAGCGTTCCCGCTTCGAGTTTTCTGGCGGCGGAAGCGGCTTGCACTGGCCCGATATCGACGAGGACATTTCTCTAGCCGGCCTTCTTGCCGGACGCGGCGATCAAACCCGCAAAGTTTCGAAAGCAGCGGAATAGAGACGCGCATATGCAAAAATTTACCACCCTCACTGCCGTAGCCGCTCCCCTGCCGATGGTCAACGTCGACACCGACATGCTCATTCCGAAGCAGTTCTTGAAGACGATAGAAAGAACAGGCCTCGGTAAGCACCTCTTCGACGAGATGCGCTACACGCAAGGTGGGCAGGAAATCCCCGATTTTGTGCTCAACAAGCCCGCCTACCGCAAGGCGCAGATTTTGGTCACCGGTCAAAACTTCGGCTGCGGTTCAAGCCGCGAGCACGCGCCCTGGGCCCTGCTCGACTTCGGCATACGCTGCGTCATCGCGCCCTCGTTCGCCGACATCTTCTACAACAACTGCTTCAAGAACGGCATTTTGCCCATCGTTCTGCCACAAGACGACATCGACAAGCTGATGGACGACGCCTCGCGCGGCGCCAACGCCGTCGTCTCCATCGACCTCGAGAAACAAGAAATCCGCGGCCCCGACGGCGGCATGATCAAGTTCGACGTCGACGCCTTCCGCAAGCAATGCCTGCTCAACGGCTGGGACGACATCGGCCTGACAATGCGCCGCGAAAAACAAATCGACGACTTCGAAGCCAAACGCCGCGCGTCATCGCCGTGGCTGTAAGATTTATTCCACGCGGAGCCGCGGAGGACGCGGAGCAGAAAGACTGTTCACACGAAGCAACGAAGCAACGAAGAAGTACTATGGGCGCGAAGCGCCCAAGAGAAATTTACTGATGCGAGACCAGAGGTGCGTACCTATTCCTTCGTTACTTCGTGTGATCCGGCTTTCTTCCTGCTCCGCGTCCTCCGCGGCTCCGCGTGAATCATCCTTCTTCTTGAGGCCACAGTGAAAAAGCAACTTCTCCTCCTCCCCGGCGACGGCATCGGCCCCGAAGTGATGGCCGAGGTCGCGCGCCTCATCAACTGGTTCAACACCAGGCGCAAAACTAATTTCACCATTGAGCACGAGCTCGTCGGCGGCGCCTCGTTCGACGTCCACGGCACGCCCGTCACCGAAGCGGCCATGCAAAAAGCGATGGACGCCAGCGCCGTGCTGTTCGGTGCGGTAGGCGGCCCGCGATGGGCCGACATCCCATACGCCAAACGCCCCGAAGCAGCCCTCCTGCGCCTGCGCAAGGACCTGGGCCTCTTCGCTAACCTGCGTCCGGCAATCTGTTTCGACGCCCTCAAACACTCTTCAACCCTGAAACCGGAAATCGTCTCGGGCCTCGACATCATGATCGTGCGCGAGCTCACCGGTGGAGTCTATTTCGGCGAACCGCGCGGCATCTCAACCATCGCCAACGGTGAGCGCCGCGCCGTCGACACACAGGTCTACACCACCAGTGAAATTCACCGTATTGCCCGCGTCGCCTTCGAATTGGCGCGCCTGCGTGGCAACAAGGTCGCCTCCGCCGAAAAACACAACGTCATGACCTCAGGTCTGCTCTGGAAGGAAGAAGTCACCAAACTTCACGCCGCCGATTTCAGGGACGTCGAGCTCACCCACATTCTGGCTGACAACTGCGCTATGCAACTGGTGCGCAATCCCAGGCAATTCGACGTCATCGTCACCGACAATCTGTTCGGCGACATTCTCTCCGACGAAGCGGCCCAACTGACCGGATCCATCGGCATGCTGCCCTCGGCATCCCTCGGTGCCCGCGATCCCAGAACCGGCAAACAACGTGCGCTCTATGAGCCCATCCACGGTTCGGCCCCCGACATTGCGGGGCAGGACAAGGCCAACCCGATTGCGGCCATCCTCTCGTTTGCCATGTGCCTGCGTTATTCATTCGCCATGAAGGCCGAGGCCGAATTAGTCGAAAAAACCGTGTCAACCGTCCTCGACCAGGGCCTGCGCACCGGCGATATCATGCAGCCCGGCATGACCCTTTTGGGCACCAAGGCGATGGGCACCGCAATACTGGCCGCGCTTGACAAGGCCGCCGCCTGAACCCAAAAACCGCCCAACCATGTGGAGTACCTGAATGTCCTGGAAAATTGCCGTCGTTGGCGCCACCGGCAATGTTGGCCGCGAGATGCTGAACATCCTGGCCGAGCGCGAATTCCCGGCCAGTGAAGTCGTGGCCCTCGCCTCACGCAAAAGCGTCGGCCGCGAAGCCCCTTACGGCGACAAGACGTTGAAATGCAAGGCACTGGAAAACTACGACTTCCGCGGCACCGACATCGTCTTGATGTCGGCGGGCAGCAAGGTGTCGGCGGAATGGTCGCCCAAAATTGGCGCCCTTGGTGCTGTCGTCATTGATAATTCGTCGCAATGGCGCATGGATCCCGATGTGCCGCTGGTCGTGCCGGAAGTTAACTCCAATGCCATCGGAAAATTCAGCAAGAAAAACATCATCGCCAATCCGAATTGCTCGACGTCACAAATGGTGGTGGCGCTCAAGCCGCTGCACGACATTGCGCGCGTCAAGCGCGTCGTCGTCTCGACCTATCAATCCGTGTCCGGCAAGGGCAAAGACGCGATGGACGAATTGTTCACGCAAACGCGCGCCATATTCGTGACTGATCCGGTAGAGGCAAAGTTATTCACCAAACAGATCGCCTTCAACGTCATTCCCCACATCGACGATTTCATGGACGATGGCTACACCAAAGAGGAATGGAAGATGGCGGCCGAAACCCGCAAGATCCTCGATCCCGATATCAAAGTCACCGCAACCTGCGTGCGCGTCCCCGTATTCGTGGGCCACTCCGAAGCAATCAATATCGAATTCGAACGCCCCATCACCCCCGATCAGGCGCGCGACATCCTGCGCGAGGCGCCGGGCTGCATGGTGGTGGATAAGCGCGAGGACGGCGGCTACGTCACCCCCGTCGAATGTGTTGGCGACTACGCTACCTTCATCAGCCGCATCCGCCGCGACCCCACGGTTGAGCACGGCCTGGCCCTCTGGTGCGTCTCAGACAATTTGCGCAAAGGCGCCGCGCTCAACGCCATCCAGATCGCGGAAATTCTGATCGCCCGGCATTTGAAGAAAGCGGCTTAGTACCCGCAGTCAAAGCCGATCCAGCGACATCGCCGCCACCGCTTCGCGTAATCGTCTTTCTTCTTCGTTGCTTCGTGTGAGTCCTTCTGCTGGCGTCAATCAGCTGCGGCTTTGGGATGGAGACTCACACGAAGCAACGAAGAAGGAAAGGAACGAACAACTGCGCGCCAATGGCGCCCCTTCGGGCATTTCCATGCCAACTCATGAATTTCGGGGCGGGACGATGAAGCAGAGCGTCCAGCGAATACTGAACGCTCGTTGCGTACCCAAGTGAAGGCAGCGCTTGAAATTCAGGTTGACGCGGCTAAGTGGTTCTGTATATGTTCCATACTTCTCAAATCGCTCTAAAAAAGGGCGATGCTCAGCTGCGACTTGAACCTTTTGAATAGTCGAGCAACCCCGCCCCTACAGGCGGGGAACGGGAAGGGTGCGCACGAAATCTGACGGGGCACACACCCCACGCCTCGGTCCTAGCCTACAACGACTGCATGCATACATGTTGATTACTCAAGTGGTTTTTTAGGGCTTAACAGATTGAAATTTAACGAGGTTTTCTCCTTATATGCACGTATGCATGCGTTTGTGTATACACAGACCATCTGTCGATTTTGCGCCGACCAAAGAAATTCTTGCGGCGTTCCCCGTGTCACCCGCTTGTGATTTCGGGTACTAAGGCAATGCCTCAACTGCGAGCATTGGTTTCGACGACTCCAGTTCAGCTTGCGCACCAACGAGCCGCAATTCGTCGGCGCCCACGCTCGCCTCAATAATCGCGTGCACACTTGAAGAAGCCCTTTGCAGTGCACCAGCCACAGCCTCTCCGCCCAGCCGCGCGCCCAGATACAATGCCGAAAGCAAATCTCCCGTCCCACTTGGAACATTCGCAAGACGGCGCGTCGACGTCATCCAGGCCTCGCCTGCGGTCATCGCAACACTGCCGATCATGCCATCGCCACACGGCACTGACGTAGCCACCACCTCACGCACACCAAGCAGCCGCGCCGCACGAACGGCGTCCGCCGGGCATTCAATGCGCTGGGAAGTCAAACTGGAAAGTTCAAACCGGTTCGGCGTAGCAATGTCGGCAAGCGGCAATAAATCCCGCGCCATCGCCTCGGCGACACCCAATCGCGCATAAGCGCCGTCATCATCGCCAAACACCGGATCGCACAAATAAAGCGCCGTGGGATTGGCAGCCCTCACCCGGCGCACGGCATCGGCCACGACACCCGCCTGATCCGCAGCACCAAGGTACCCCGAGATGAGGCCCGCACATCGCCCAAGCCAGCCATGCTCGGCCAACCCCTCGATCAACTCACTCAGGCGCACCGCAGCCACCGTCTCGCCGCGAAACTTGCCATGCCCCGGATGGTTCGACAGCAAAACGGTCGGCAGCGCCCACACGTCAAACCCCAAGCGCTGCAAAGCAAAGCGCGCCGCGCCGTTGCCGACATGGCCGCGCACCACTTCTGACTGGATGGATATGATTGTGTGCGTAATGGCGTCTTGGCTCCGCAGGTGTTCGCCGCTAGGGTCCCGCGAAAATAGCGAGAGAATTGCATAATGACCATCCGCCCCCGCCGCAGCGTCCTTTACATGCCAGGCTCAAACGCCCGTGCGCTGGAAAAAGCAGCGACCTTGCCTGCCGACGCATTGATCCTCGATCTGGAAGACGCCGTCGCCCCCGAATCCAAGGAGCTCGCCCGCAGCCAAGTCTGTGCCGCCGTCAAAGCCCGCCGCTTCGGCAAGCGTGAAATCACTATCCGCGTCAACGGACTGGACACCCCGTGGGGTCACGACGACATGGAACAAGCTGTCGCTGCCGGCCCCGACGCCATCCTCGTACCCAAAATTGACAGCGCCACGGATGTCGCTCATGCCCATCAACACATGGTTGATGCCGCTCCAGCCTGCGCACTTTGGCTCATGATCGAAACCCCGCGCGCCATTTTCAATGCCAACGCCATCGCCGAGGCCGGCGGACGCCTGGCCTGTTTCGTCATGGGCACCAACGACCTCGTCAAAGAGCTGAGGGCCAAGCACACCCCCGGCCGCGAGGCGCTGCTTGCAAGCCTCAACATTTCCGTACTCGCCGCCCGCGCCCACAAACTTGCAGTCATCGACGGTGTTTACAACGACATCGCTGACGCCCCGGGGTTCGAAGCGGTCTGCAGGCAAGGGCGCGCGCTGGGTTTCGACGGCAAGACCTTGATCCATCCCTCTCAGATCGAACGCTGCAACGCGGCCTTTTCGCCGGACCCCGCAGAAGTGCTGGATGCCAGAGCCATCCTCGCCGCCTTCGCACTCCCCGAAAATCAAGGTAAAGGGACGATCGCGTTAAACGGTCGTATGATTGAACTCCTTCACGCCGAAATCGCAAGGCAGACCGTGGCATTAGCAGATGCGATCTTTGGTCTCGCAGAGGGATAAATCGGAGTTTTGCCCTCCGCGCGCCACAATGGTAATGTAGACCTTGGAAGGCTGGGCCGGGTCTCAATTTTGGGGCTCGGCCCGCCTTTTTGTTATAGCGCCGCGCACAATTCGTACGCAAAACACAAATGGGGTTTATCATGTTTTCTCGACTGCTTTCCGTCCTTGCGGCAATCGTAGTTCTCTGCGCGCTCACTGCGCAGGCTTTTGCAATCGAGACTGCATCGGATCGCCGCGAACGCCAAAAGCGCGAAGCGCAACAATATCCCCAAATGGCGCAAGACGCCCTCAACAAGAAAGATGCCGACCTCGCGATCGAACTTTACACCAAGGCGATTGACTCGGGGGCATTCAAATCTCAACCCGAAATGCTCGGCCAACTCTATTTCGGCCGTGGTATTGCCTATCAAATGAAGAAAGATTGCGTCACGGCAATCGCTGATTTTGACAAGGCCGCCGAAACAATCAGCAAAGGCGATTTGTTTTTCTCGCGCGCAGCCTGTCACCTGGAACTAAAACAGGAAGACAAGGCACTCGCCGATTTCGACCTCGCCGTCAAAGCGGATCCCGAGGCGCCAGCCTACCGCAGTGCACGCTGCTTCTTGCTGTTCAACCGCAAAGATTTTGCAGGCGCCTTGCCGGATTGCGAAAAGGCGCTTTTGGCTACTCCAAATGACAAAAATCTGTTGCTTGCAACCTCACAAGCGTCCGAACAGACAGGCAATCGTGCCCGGGCAGCAGAACTCTATCGCAAACTTTTAGTGGTGGATCCGGGCAACCCCACCGCGACTGAAGGCCTGAAGCGCGTGGGCGGTTAGGTTTGAGTACTCAACTTCAAGGAAGGGTTTCATCAGTGCAGAGACTGACTTTTAGTTTGATCAGCGTTGCGTTGACGGCGACGATTGCTGCGGCAGCAGCGCCTCCGCCTGCAGCAGTTCCGCCTCCGCCTAATGTGTCATCAGGCCCTCCGCCTGTCCGGTACGATTGGCAAGGCAATCACCGCAAGGCAGTGGCATCACTCAATGCGCGTGACTACAAAACAGCCATTCAATTGTTCACTGAGATTCTGGAATCCAAACGCTTGCCGAAATCCTGGCTCGCCTCGACGCTGTATTTGCGTGGAAAGGCGTATCGGTCCTCCAGGCAGCATCAGCCGGCAATTACCGACTATGAAGCTGCGGTTCAATCCGATCCCAAAATGGATGTCGCATTCTTTGAACTCGGCGCCACATTTCATACGATCGGTCAGTACGGCAAAGCCGTAGGCGCGTTTGGCCAGGCCATCGCGTTGAAGGGCAACATGTGGAACTATTACTATGGCCGCTGTTCCGCCTACGCGTTCATGAACAAGTACAATGACGCAATTCGTGACTGCGAAGTTGCGGCGAAACTCAAACCCGGCAGCTCTGATATTTTGGCATTCCTCGGCCGCCTCTATGAAGAAACCGGCCAAAAGCAACGTGCAATCCAAACCTACAAATTGGCTCTCTCGATAAATCCAAATCAATCGGACGCGCGGGAAGGCCTGTCGCAACTGACAAAGTAAAAGCAAAATTGACCGCACAAAAATCGGCCAGCGCCGGAAACTTCTTTGAAGACTTTCACGCTGGCCAGATCTTGCATCATGCGCCCGCCCGCACACTGACCCAAGGCGACCAGGCGGTATACACAGCCCTGTTCGGCGCCCGTTTCGCTCCGCAATGTTCGGCTGAGTTCGCACGAAAATTGGGGTTTGCCACCGCCCCTCTCGATGACCTGCTCGTCTTTCACACTATTTTTGGAAAGACCGTCCCGGAAGTTTCTCTCAACGCGATCGCAAATTTGGGTTACGCCGATTGCAGGTTTTTGGCACCCGTATTTCCCGGTGACACATTAAGTGCGCGAACAGAAGTCCTAGGTGCACGCGAAAATACAAACCGCGAATCGGGCATCGTCTACGTGCGCTCGACCGGCACCAATCAGCACGGTGCGCCAGTGCTGACATTTGTGCGCTGGGTCATGGTCCGCAAGCGCGCATCGGAAAATGAGGTTGCTGGCCCGCAAGTGCCGACATTACCGAAAGCAGTCGCCCCGGGAGCACTGAACATTTTTCCACCAAAAGCATTTGATACCCAGAACAGAAATCAGTCCGGTGGCCCGCGCTTCTTCGACGACTTTCGCCAGGGCGAGCGCATCGACCACGCCGATGGCGTGACTGTCGAAGAATCCGAGCACATGATGGCAACGCGCCTCTATCACAATACGGCGCGCGTTCACTTCAATGCCCACACCGAACGCCAAGGCCGCTTCGGCCGCCGTATCGTCTATGGGGGGCATGTCATGTCTGTCGCCCGCGCCTTGAGTTTTAACGGCTTGGAAAACGCGTATTTTATCGCAGGCATCAATGCCGGCCGCCATATCGCGCCGTGTTTCGCAGGCGACACGATCTACGCTTGGAGCGAAATCGTCGACAAGGCCCACGGCACCAAAGACTGGGGCCTGCTCAGGCTACGAACACTTGCCGCGAAAGATCGAAGCTGCGCCGACTTCCCGGACAAGTCGGCGGATGGAACCGCCGATCCCTCAATTATTCTTGAGCTCGACTACTGGGTACTTATTCCACGTGTGTGACACACCGGTGACCGGAGCAAACAACATGAAGAGATTCTCACTCGCTGACCGCCTTGAAAGTTTTCGCTATGCCCTGCACGGCTTGGATGTGTTAGTGCGCACGCAGCACAATGCCCGAATCCACCTGACGGCCACGATCATAGTCGTTGTCGCCGGGTTGCTTTTTGGAATCTCACTGCTCGAATGGGCAGTCCTTGCAATTGCGATCTCGGTTGTTTGGCTGGCGGAAGCGCTCAACACCGGCTTCGAATTCGTCTGCGATGTGGTCACTCCTTCGTTCCACCTCAAAGTAAAACAGGCAAAAGACGTGGCCGCAGGTGGCGTCCTCATCGCAGCGCTCGGTGCCGCTGTCGCAGGCGTGTTTATCTTCCTGCCCCACGTCCAGAAATTTCTGGTTTAACGGTCCCAATCACAAGACTCGGTTTGGCGCTGCACATGCAGAAGTGATACAGAGGCGCGCAACTGGCCCCGAGCGGGTCTTAAATCAAATGGGAGAAGCCAATGGCGCGGGATCTGACACATTTTATCGCCGGCCGTCACTTCAAGGGAACTTCGGGTCGCTTCGGTGACATCTACAATCCCGCCACCGGCGAAGTCCAAGCCCGCACGCCTTTGGCGTCCACCGCCGAAATGCGCGGCGCCGTCGAAGCGGCGCTGAAGGCTTTCCCCGAATGGTCCGCACAAAACCCGCAAAAGCGCGCCCGCGTCATGTTCAACTTCAAAGCCCTCGTCGAGAAAAACATGGACGAACTTGCGCACATGCTCTCCGCCGAGCATGGCAAGGTCATCGCCGATAGCAAGGGCGACATCCAGCGCGGGCTTGAGGTTATCGAATTCGCCTGCGGCATCCCCCATTTGATGAAAGGTGAATACACCGAAAGTGCAGGCACCGGCATCGACGTCTATTCGATGCGCCAACCCCTGGGCGTTGTCGCAGGCATCACGCCGTTCAACTTCCCGGCCATGATTCCGATGTGGATGTTCGGCGTCGCCATCGCCACCGGCAACACCTTCATCTGCAAGCCCAGCGAGAAAGACCCAAGTGTGCCGTTGCGCCTCGCCGAACTGATGATGGAAGCAGGCGCCCCGGCCGGCGTTCTCAATGTCGTCCACGGCGACAAGGAAGCCGTTGACGCAATCCTAAAAGACCCCGACATCAAGGCGGTCTCGTTCGTCGGCTCAACCGCGATCGCCGAATACGTCTATCAAACCGGCACCGCGCACGGAAAGCGCGTCCAAGCGATGGGCGGCGCCAAGAACCACGCCATCATCATGCCCGACGCCGATCTCGACCAAGTCGTCGATGACTTGATCGGCGCAGGCTACGGCTCGGCCGGCGAACGCTGCATGGCGATTGCGGTTGCCGTCCCCGTTACCGACAAACTCGGCGACGAATTGGTCCGCCGCCTGAAACCCCGCGTCGAGGAATTGAAAGTCTCCCTGCCCACCGACCCCGACGCCAACTACGGCCCGCTTGTTACGCGCGAGCACCGCGAAAAAGTCAAAGGCTACATCGACCTCGGCGTCAAGGAAGGCGCTGAACTGGTCGTTGATGGGCGCGACTTCCGCATGCAGGGTTACGAGAACGGCTTTTTCATGGGTGGTTCGCTGTTTGACAAGGTCAAGCCGGAGATGCGCACCTACCACGAAGAAATCTTTGGCCCCGTTCTGCAAATCGTCCGCGCCAAGGATTTTGCGGAAGCATCGAGTCTTCCCTCCAAACATCAATACGGCAACGGAGTTGCGATCTACACCCGCGACGGCGACGCCGCGCGCGAGTTCGCCACCAAGGTTCAGGTCGGCATGGTCGGCATCAACGTGCCCATCCCCGTGCCGCTCGCCTACCACACTTTCGGCGGCTGGAAGCGATCCGCCTTCGGCGACGTCAACCAACACGGCCCCGAAGGCGTCCGCTTCTACACCAAGATCAAAACAGTGACAGCCCGCTGGCCCAAAGGCGGCGTCCGCGAAGGCTCAAGCTTCGTGATCCCGACGATGAGATAGACGCAATGATCCGCACGCTTGCGACTCTTGCTTTGTTCGCCTTTGGCGGCCTCGTATTCAGTGCGCGCGCCGAGCCAAGCTTCGACTGCGTGAAGGCAACGACCAAGACCGAGAAACACATTTGCAGTGATGACGGGCCAATTACCGGTGGCGGCCACCAATGGCTCGACCGGCAATTGGCGCGACTCTACGCAATGGCAAAACAGAAAATCCCAAAGGCACAGTTCGCCGCGCTTGTCGAAAGCCAGCGCCGTTTTCTGAAAGAGCGCGGTGCTTGCGATCTTGCCGGTGCCGGTTGTGAAATAGTCGAGGTTTATCGAAAGCGTCTGAGCGAAGTCGCCCGCTTTGTCGATGTTCCGGATGCCTTTGCCATTTTCAAGCGCGAGTACGGAGAACTGCAAATCGCTCGTTTCGGAGCAACGGCCTCAGTTTCAATTTGGACTGTAGGTGGCAATGCGCATGCATGTCAATTTGAAGAAGACGATTTGCCTCAGGGTGGAAAAGGCGTTGTACGATTTCGTCGCGGCAACTCGCAGTGCCGGCTGGATGTAATCCCCGACGGTGACGACTTACGCGTGGAAACACACGAGTGCTTTGAATTTTGTGGAGCGCGAGCATCGTTGGACGGTATGTACAGGCGCACGAAATGAATATGGCTCGCGTGATCAGCATTTCGGAATTGAAGAAGGATTTCTATCGTCTTACTGAGGAGGTCGCAGGCGGTACTACTATCATCGTAACCAAACGCGGCAAGATGAAGGCGAGATTCGAACCACTTTCGGATGTTCAACAAATGCTCAGCGCGCCGGATCTGATCGAAAAGAACCGGCCCAGCCGGAGCCGAAAGGGATTGAAGCGCAAGGGTAGTTGACGCCCATCGCCAAATCCGCGTATCGCCTGGAAGTCCCGCCTCTTCGGCGGGCTTTTCTTGTTGGGACCGTTCAGAGTTCAATGCAACCCGCCGACCGCTATCGCGCCCTTGTCGCTGAACACAAACTGACCGGCGATCCCGAACAGGAGGCGGTTGCCGCCGCGCTTGATCGTTTGGCGCACGCGCTCGCCGCCTACGAGCCCAACAAAAAGTCCTTTCTCGGCTTCGGCAAAGCGCAAACTCCGCCGCACGGGCTCTACATTCACGGCCCCGTCGGGCGCGGCAAGTCGATGCTCATGGATATGTTCTTCGACACCGTCGCCTTCGCGCCCAAACTGCGCACCCACTTCCACGATTTCATGGCCCGCGTTCATCGCGACGTAAAGCACTGGCGCGAGGCCGAACCGGGCGATCCCATCCCGCGCGTTGCCGCCGCCATCCGCGCCGAAACCGCGCTCCTGTGCTTCGATGAATTCCAGGTCTCCGACATCACCGATGCCATGATCCTCGGCCGCTTGTTCAATGCGCTGTTCGAACTTGGCGTCGTCGTGGTCGCAACCTCCAACCGCCACCCGCGCGAGCTATACGAGCACGGCATCAACCGCCAGCTCTTCGTGCCCTCCATCGAACTGATCGAAGCCCGCATGGAAGTGCTCAAACTCGACGGCCCTATCGATTACCGCCTCGCACGCCTCGAGCGCAGCCGCGTCTATTTTACCCCGCTCGGCAAAGAAGCCGACGCCGCACTCGACGAGGTTTGGCACGATCTGACGGGCATGGCGCATGGCGGGCCCGGCGAACTCGAAGTGTTGGGCCGCAAACTCTTGGTGCCCGAACAGGCCAAAGGGGTCGCGCGCTTCACCTTCGATCAACTCTGCGTCGCGGCGCTCGGACCGCAAGATTATCTGGCGCTCGCCGACAATTGTCACGCCATTGTCCTGCAGGGCATCCCACTACTGACCGTCGCTCAACGCAACGAAGCCAAGCGCTTTGTGATGTTAATTGATGCGCTCTACGAACGCTCGGTGAAGCTGGTATGTTCGGCTGCTGCGGCGCCCGCCGAACTCTATCATTCAGGCGACGGCGCCTTTGAATTCGAACGCGCCTCGTCACGCCTAATAGAAATGCAGACGCCCGATTATCTCGCGCGTCTGCACAAACCCAAGCGGGTGACTTGAATTTCTACGGCTGCGGCATCGGAACCAATGACGCCGGGCCAGACGTTGCAGCAGTTTCGGAGTCGTCCTCAGGCGCCGCTACGAGTGCGGGCAAAGGCGCCGTCAAATCAGGTGCGGGTGAATCAAATGCATCTTGAGAAGGCGGCCGGTAAACATCGTCCTCTTCTCGTGCACTGACAACTGGCGCGGCGGCAGCCTCTTTCGGTTTTGCAGGTTTTGGCGTTGCAGCCGCAATCTCGGAAGTGTTTGGCTTATTGCGCGAACGCGCCACCGGCTTTGGCGGAGTGGCATCCACAAATTCCGGCGCGGGCGCGACAGGTACTGGAACGATTTTTGGAGCCTTTGGTATTGAAGAGATTATCGCCTGCGGTGAAGTCGCATCGCTCGTTTGCGTCACAAAACTGGGCGCGGGTGCCGCGCTGACGGGCTCAAGAGGCATAGCGCTGAAATGTTCGCTCGGTGCGGAGGCGACGGCATTCATCACAGGCCCGATACGCATCACAACAATGGGCTCTCCATTCACAAGTGTAGACACCACAGGCGTGCTGTTCGAAGTCGCAGGAATGAAAGGACCACCCTGGCCCGTGGCGCCGGCGAACTGCAACGACGCGGTAAACGACCGTTCATCCAATGCCGGTTGATCTAACTCGGTCGAAGCGGCAGCGGCCGGTTCGCCAGAATCTCTGCCCGATGGTGCGCTTTGCGCGGCGTTGGCAATTGGGCGCGGGCGCGTTGCGGTTTGACTGGCCGTTTCGCCATCGACGTCTTCGCCAGCGACTGTCACACCGCCCGGAAGAAAGCCAAGTGATTCGGGCGACAACGATCCGCTCGCCAGTGCTGCGACGTTAATTTGCTGATTTGATTCGGCACGGGCGAGTTGACGCTCACCTTCTTCCACCACTTTCTGCGCCTTGATTTGTGCCCACACCACGTCTGGGTTGTTCTCGTTCTCGCCCGCACCCACGCCGGCCGCCATATATTTGGGTGCCGCGTAAATAATTGTGCCGTCGGAGTCGATTCGCTCAACAAAGATTCCGTGAAAGTCGTCGCGCGTCGCCAGAGAACCTGGTTCTTCGCAGACATCGCGGTCATCGCGCATCAGACCTTCAGAAAAACGGCAATCCTTGCCGGTCAAAAGGGAGGCGGCATGTTCACCAAGGTCCGCGCCCGTGAAGAGAGTCGAGGCAAATCCCGCAAAAGAACTGAGGGAACTCAATGAAACGCCGGCAATGGTTCCGGCACATCCACTCAAAATCGTCGTCGAAGCAAGAATTGCGGCGAGAGCTGCAGGACGCATGAAAATACTCCACTTATGTACCGTCAGGACCTGTCCACGCATTCCCCCGAACCCTGGAGACGCGTCCCGACATCGAACACACTTAACGTAAGTGCAACTTTGATGCCGCACCGTACATGTAAAAAAAATTGAATCAACATTTCAGTTGACAGTGGTGCATCATACACACGCACACGTACTGCTTGTGCAAGCGCAGTTGATTCGACCTCCCGCGACCGCATTGCTAGGTTAATTGCAATATCGCATACGCTTCGCTACGCACCCTGACCCGTGCTGGCACAACTCTAAGAAGGTAATGGCCCAAAATGGCTCGCAAAAAAATTGCACTCATCGGTGGCGGTCAAATCGGCGGCACGCTCGCCCATCTCATCGGCTTGAAAGAGTTGGGCGATGTCGTTCTGTTCGACATTGTCGAAGGCCTGCCGCAAGGCAAATCGCTCGACATTTCGCAATCGGCCCCCGTCGATGGCTTCAATGTCAATTTTAAGGGGACACAATCCTACGCTGACATCGCGGGTTCAGACGTCGTTATCGTGACCGCAGGCATCGCGCGCAAACCTGGCATGAGCCGCGACGATCTGCTCGGCATCAATTTGAAAGTCATGGGCGCCGTCGGCGAAGGCATAAAACAACACGCAAAAAATGCATTCGTCATCTGCATCACCAATCCTCTCGACGCCATGGTCTGGGCCTTGCGCGAATTTTCCGGCCTGCCGCACCACAAGGTCGTCGGCATGGCCGGCGTGTTAGACAGCGCCCGCTTCCGCCACTTCCTCGCCGACGAATTCAAGGTCTCGGTCGAAGACGTCACTGCCTTCGTGCTCGGCGGCCACGGCGACACGATGGTGCCGCTGACGCGCTTTTCCACTGTCGCCGGCATTCCCTTGCCCGAACTCGTCAAGATGGGCTGGATCAAACAGGAACGCCTCGACCAAATCGTCCAGCGCACCCGCGACGGAGGCGCAGAAATCGTGGGCCTTCTGAAGACTGGATCGGCCTTCTACGCCCCCGCCACCTCCGCGATTGCCATGGCCGAAAGCTATCTCAAGGATAAAAAGCGCATCCTGCCTTGCGCGGCCTACGTCAAAGGTGAATTCGGCGTGAAGGACATCTATGTCGGCGTCCCTTGCGTCATCGGCGAAGGCGGCGTGGAGAAAATAATCTCGCTGACCCTGATGCCCGGCGAGCAAGCCATGCTCAACAAATCGGTCGACAGCGTCCTGGGCCTGATAGACGCCTGCAAGAAACTCGAACCGAAGTTGGGTTGATCGCCAAAGGGGGCGTGGGAGTGCCGGCATGAACATTCCCACGCTCACCGCCGCGCGCTTTACTCTGCGCGCCTTCCGCGAGGACGACGTCCCGGCGCTCACCGCCTTGCACAGCGACCCAGAAGTCATGCGCTTCCTCAGGCCCAACGGCGAACCGGAACCCAATCCGCGCCTTGCCTGGGAGTACATGGCAATGCAAATGGGGCACTGGCTGTTGAAAGGGTACGGCAAATGGGCAATGGCCGACCGCACGACGGACGAACTTGTTGGGCGCGTCGGTTACTTCGATTCGCCCTACGAATGGCCTGGCCTCGAACTCGGCTGGACCATTTCGCGCAGCCTTTGGGGCCAGGGCTACGCCAGCGAGGCTGCGCGACTGGCATTGAATTGGGGCTTCGAAACGCTTGCCACGAACGAGATCATTTCCGCCATTCACCCCGGCAACGTCGCGTCGATGCGGGTCGCCGAGCGCATCGGCGAGCGCCGCCTGCGCGAAGGCCACGTCCTCGGCCAGCCTTGTCTGATCTACGGCATCTCCCGGGATGAGTGGAAAGTCTCACGCCGATAGCAGTTGCGGGCCGGGGCTTGAATGCGATTAACTTGTCGCCAAATTTCATCGAATGATCCCATGACCACATACCCCGACATTCTCTACGCCGTCCAAGACCGCATTGCAGTCATCACGCTCAATCGACCCGACAAGCTTAACGCTTGGACGGCACCGATGCAGGCAAGCGTCAAGCGCGCCATCGTCGACGCCTCAAAAGACGACAACGTCCGCGTCATCGTGATCACCGGTGCTGGCCGTGGCTTTTGCGCTGGCGCCGACATGGGCAATCTTCAAAAGATCGAGACCGGCAAGTGGGACGAGCGCGAACTCGCCCGCGCCGACAACGACATCAAACTTCCACCCTCGGGTCTCGGCCCCGATGTGTCGGGTCACTACGCCGGCCGCTTCGGCTATTTGATGTCAGTGGGAAAGCCGATTTTGGCCGCCATTAACGGACCCTGCGCCGGCATCGGCCTTGTCTTCACACTCTATTGTGACCTCCGCTTCGCCTCGTCCGAGGCGAAGTTCACCACCGCCTTCGCCCAGCGCGGGCTGATCGCCGAGCACGGCATCTCGTGGCTGTTGCCGCGCTTGACCGGCACGGCGCACGCGCTCGACCTCCTCTTCTCGGCCCGCAAGTTTACAGCCGACGAGGCGCAGCGTGTCGGCCTCGTCAATCGTGCCTTCGCCCACGAGCATTTCATGGCGAATGTCATGGAATACGCCCGCACGTTGGCCGACACGGTCTCCCCGCGCGCCATGGCGGTCATGAAGGCCCAAGTTTGGAAGTCGCTTTTCCAAGACTTGAACGAGGCCATCGCCGTCGGTGACTCCGAGATGCAAAAAAGTTTCGCCACCGCAGACTTCAAAGAAGGCGTTGCCCATTTCATGGAAAAGCGTGCCGCAAAGTTCACAGGCCGCTAGTTTCGTCACCGTCGCCTAAATCTCGTCGTGATTTTGCCACATTGCCAGCGCGCCATGCGTACCGGCGCAAATTAAGGGGAGACCGCACGCAATGACTTGGCTCTTGTTCTTGGCCTACTTGGGCTACACCTCATATCTGAAATATTTCGCTGCAGGCCAAGCGCTCGACCAGCCCTATGTCATGGGCGCGCTACTCGTGATGTCAGTCACCATGATCGGGCCATTCTTTATTTCTTACTTTCTCACCCGGGCAACCCAAGTCTCTGGCCGCGCCCCCGCGGTGCTGCTGGGGTTTGCCTCCGCTGTATTCCTGTCTGTCGTCGGATATTGGGCCGTTTGGAAGTTTTTCAGCGGCGTCGCCGACATGCGGGTCCCCGTAGAGCAGGCACTTCAGCTCGGCCTCATACCAGGGGTAGTGATGGGCATGATATTGGCTTTTGACAGCGTTTTCCGTCGTAGCGCCCATCACTCATAATTATGTCGCAGCTTCAAAACTGATCCCGCCCCAATGATCTGATGTACACTGCGGCCCTGATGATGGGGAGAGTACAATGTCCGAGCGCCGGTCACGTTGGCCACACTTCTTACTGATGCTGCCGTTCTTTTTGGTTGGCGTTGCTGTGCCTGTCTATTTCTTCGGGTTTTCGGGCGACGGGCCACCCAACCTCCAACCTCAGACCTATTCGCCTGTGCCCGTGGCACCCGCGCCAACCGGCGGGACCACGCCTCCCGGCTATTCCTCGCCATCTGTTGACAGGTCTCAACCGCCAGGTTCGCGTGGTTATGGACCGGTGTCGTTCATGCGCGGCCTATTCGAGCGCGCCGTTGATATGTATGTGTCACCGGGGCTGTCACCCCTCACCATCAAACTGGGGGTTTTCGCCGGACTGTTCTTGTTGCTCTTCTTCGCAGTCAGAGTCTTGCTGTTGCTGATGACGGGGCTCGTTGGCGGGTTTTTTGGCGCCTTCATTCATAAAGCTGCGGCGCCAATGTTCATGGGGTTCCTGGCCGTGGGTTCCACCTGGGGTATTCATCAAACCGTTGCCGAGCAGTTCGGCATGTCTTGGGCCGCAGCCACTGTTTCAATAACGGCCGCAATTGCGTCTCTGTTTGCCCTCGCAGGCGTGCGCATTCGCTAAAAAACATTGCGCACCGTTACCCGGTCCTTTCCGTTGCGCGGCACAAAGCTCGCCGCTATACCAGCGAGCCTTTCAGACGGGTCGTAAGCACGACACCGGATGGGTGAGCATTCAAACGGCACGTCTGCTATTTGAATGCAGATTCTATGCCCCCTTGCATTAGGTCCGAAATGAACATCCACGAATATCAGGCAAAAAACGTCCTCAAGGAATTTGGAGTCCCGGTCCCACGAGGATTTCCAGCCTTCACGGTAGACGAAGCGGTAAAAGCCGCGAACGATCTGGGCGGTCCGGTTTGGGTCGTCAAATCGCAAATCCATGCCGGCGGTAGAGGTAAGGGCGGCGGCGTCAAAGTCGCCAAGTCCATGGATGTCGTCAAATCCGAGGCGGCCCGTATGCTCGGCATGACATTGGTCACCCACCAGACGGGCCTGGCGGGCCGCGTTGTTCGCCGTCTCTATATCGAAGAAGGTGCGGCCATCGCGCGCGAGCTTTACTTCTCGATGCTCGTAGATCGCGACACCTCGCGCATAGCCTTCATCGCCTCCACCGAAGGCGGCATGGACATCGAGGAAGTCGCCCACAAGACGCCGGAAAAAATCCTCACCATATACGTCGATCCGGCGGCGGGCCTCCAACCCTTCCACGGCCGCCGAGTCGCCAAGGCGCTAAAGGTGTCGGGCGACACCGCCAAGCAGCTGGGCGCCCTGATCGACAAGCTCTACAAAGCCTTCGTCGCCAAGGACATGAGCATGCTTGAGATCAATCCGCTCGTGATCACGGATAAAGGCGATGTCCTTTGCCTGGATGCGAAAATCAACTTCGACGACAACGCGCTCTACCGCCACAAGGACATCGAGGCGCTGCAAGACCCGAACGAACAAGACCCCGCCGAACTCGAAGCCGCAAAACACGATCTGAACTTCATCAAGCTCGACGGGTCGATCGGCTGCCTCGTCAACGGCGCAGGCCTGGCGATGGCGACGATGGACATCATCAAGCTCTACGGCTCGTCCCCGGCGAACTTTCTCGACGTCGGCGGCGGCGCCTCGAAGGAAAAAGTAACGGCCGCCTTCAAAATCCTGCTCAAGGACCCCTCGGTTAAGGGCATCCTGGTCAACATCTTCGGCGGCATCATGCGTTGCGACATCATCGCCGAGGGCATCATCGCCGCCGCGAAGGAAACCCATCTGTCGATCCCGCTCGTCGCCCGCCTCTCGGGCACGAACGCCGATCTCGGAAAAAAACTCTTGGCCGAATCGGGCTTGGCGCTCATCCCCGCCGACGATCTCGCCGAAGCTGCCGACAAAATCGTCAAAGCGATCAAAGCCGCTTAAGGAGTTTAGTGATGCGTTACTGTGTTGCCGCCCTAGCTTTCGTCACGCTTTCAGCCGCTGCTCAAGCAGCACCCTTCGACGTCTATCGCAGCGCCTGTCTCGACACCGGCGTCGATCTCGCCAAGGTGCGCGCGCAAGCTGCCGCTCAAAAATGGGTGGCACTCACCGATGCCGAGCGCGAAAAGCTTTCTCCCGGCAACCCCGCGTCCGTCGAAGGCTGGGCCATCGTCCAAGGCGGCGCCCGCCATCTGGTTTCGATTTCGGGCTCCACCGTCGAAGGCGGCATGACAGGCGACCGCTCGGGCTCGAACGTCGTCTCCTGCGGCACCCTTTCTCCGAAGTCCGACGAAAGACCAGTCGCCAAAGCCTACAGTGCCTATCTCAAGCGCCAACCCAGCGAAGAGCGCGCCGGCGGCTTTGTCACCTACACCTGGTCGATCCAGGTCGCCGTCAACGTCAACTATCACTATCTGGTCAGCGGCACCGACATGCCTGGCCTCTCGCTCTCCGTTAGCTCCATCCGCAAATAGGATCTCGCATCCCTCATGGCCGTCCTCGTCGACAAGAACACAAAAGTCATCTGCCAGGGTTTCACCGGCAATCAAGGCACGTTCCATTCGGAACAGGCGATCGCCTACGGCACCAAGATGGTCGGCGGCATCTCGCCAGGTAAAGGCGGGTCCACGCACCTGAACCTGCCGGTGTTCGACACGGTCGCCGAAGCGGTCGAAAAAACCGGCGCGACGGCAAGCGCCATCTATGTGCCGCCGCCCTTCGCCGCCGACGCCATCCTTGAGGCGATCGACGCGGGCGTGGCTCTCGCCGTCTGCATCACCGAAGGCATCCCGGTGCTCGACATGGTCAAGGTCAAGCGCGCGCTGCAAGGCTCGAAAACCCGCCTCATCGGCCCAAACTGCCCCGGCGTCATCACGCCCGGCGAATGCAAGATCGGCATCATGCCCGGCCACATTCATATGCGCGGTTCCGTCGGCATCGTCTCGCGTTCCGGAACGCTGACCTACGAGGCGGTTGCCCAAACAACGGCCGCAAGGCTCGGCCAGACAACCTGCATCGGCATCGGCGGCGACCCCGTCAACGGCACCAACTTCATCGATTGCCTGGAGATGTTCTTGGCCGACCCCGAAACCACATCCATCATCATGATCGGTGAAATCGGCGGTTCGGCCGAGGAAGACGCAGCGGAGTTCCTCAAGCGCTCGAAGATCAAAAAACCGGTCGTGGGCTTTATCGCCGGCGTCACCGCGCCGCCGGGGCGACGCATGGGCCACGCCGGCGCCATCGTCTCGGGCGGCAAAGGCACGGCGAACGGCAAGATCGAAGCCATGCGCGCAGCCGGCATCACCGTCGCCGATTCACCTGCCGCGCTCGGCACAACTTTGTTGCGTGTTCTGGACGGTCACTGATTGTTAGCAGGCCCGCGCATAAAACACTGGAGCAAGTGAGACGCACACCAATGGCATCGCCGCAAAGCAAAGACGCACACCCAAACGCAGTCTTTGAACAGTCATCATTCCTGTATGGCGCCAACGCGCTGTTCATCGAATCCCAACTTGAACGCTTTCAAGCCGATCCCAATTCAGTCGACGAAAGCTGGCGCAACTTTTTTTCGCAGCTCGCGCCTGCTGATCGCAATGTCCATCGCCCTTCCTGGGCGCGCACCGATTGGCCGGAAACCGACGACCTGACGCGCGCGTTGGCTGGTATGCCTGAGCCGGTGAAAATTGATACCCAGGCAAAAGCCAGCCGTCGCCAAGAGCCCACCGTCCGCGAACTCCAGCAAAAAGTAGCGGCACTGACTCCAACGCCATCCGCCGAGGAGAGTCGCCGCGCCGTTGTCGATACCGTGCGCGCAACGCAAATGATCCGTGCCTATCGCGTGCGCGGCCATCTCGAGGCCGATCTCGATCCGCTGCGACTGACCAAACGCGCGCCGCACCCAGAGCTTGATCCCCAATCCTACGGCTTCGGCCCGGACGATCTCGACCGCTCGGTCTACATCGACGGCATGCTGGGGCTCGAAACCGCCACCGTGCGCCAGATGCTCGACATCTTGCGCAAGACCTACTGCGGCAATATCGGTATTCAGTTCATGCACATCGCCGAGCCGGAAGAAAAATCCTGGCTGCAGCAACGCGTCGAAGGAGCCGGCAAAGACATTACCTTCACGCCGGAAGGCAAGAAGGCGATCCTTTACAAGCTGATAGAGGCCGAAGGCTTCGAACGCTTCAGCGCGGTCAAATTCGTCGGCACCAAACGCTTCGGCCTCGACGGCGGCGAAGCGCTGATCCCGGCACTCGAACAGATCATTAAGGTCGGCGGCAAGCTCGGCGCCAAGGAAATTTCGCTCGGCATGTCCCATCGTGGACGCTTGAACGTGCTCGCCAACGTGATGGCCAAGCCCTATCGCGCAATTTTCCACGAATTCCAGGGTGGTTCGTCCAGCCCTGATGACGTGGGCGGTTCGGGCGATGTGAAATATCATCTCGGCGCCTCGTCCGATCGCGAGTTCGACGGTAACAACGTCCACCTTTCGCTCGCAGCCAACCCTTCGCACCTGGAAGCGGTCAATCCCGTCGTCCTCGGCAAGGTTCGCGCCAAGCAACATCAATACAAAGACAAGGTCCATCGCACGACGGTCATCCCGGTCTTGATGCATGGCGACGCGGCGTTTGCGGGGCAGGGCGTCGTTGCCGAGTGCTTCGCCATGTCGGGCACCAAGGGTTTCCGTACCGGCGGCACCATCCATGTTGTCGTCAACAACCAGATCGGCTTCACCACCGCGCCGATGCATTCGCGCTCTTCGCCCTATCCGTCGGACGTGGCTTTGATGGTCCAGGCGCCGATCTTCCACGCCAATGGCGACGATCCGGAAGCCGTAGTCTATTGCGCCCGCGTCGCCACCGAATTCCGTCAAAAATTTCACAAGGACGTCGTCCTCGACATCTTCTGCTATCGCCGCTTCGGTCACAACGAAACCGACGAGCCGATGTTCACCCAGCCCTTGATGTACAAGGCGATCAAGGCGCACCAATCGACGCTCGCCCTTTACGAAAAGCGCCTGCTCGACGAAGGCACGATCACGGCGAGCGAACTCGCCGAAATGAAGGCCGCGTTCGAAAAGCGTCTGAACGACGCACTGCAAGCGGCCTCGGGCTTTAAGGCTAACCGCGCTGACTGGCTCGATGGCGCTTGGGCCGGCATGGGACAAGCCGAAGGCGAAGAACGCCGCGGCGACACGGCCGTTCCGCTTGATCGATTGAAGAAAGTCGGCGCCGCCCTGTCGCGCGCGCCCGCGAATTTCAATTTGCACAAAACGGTCCAGCGCCAGCTTCAACAAAAGGCGCAGATGATCGAAACCGGCGACGGCATCGATTGGGCGACGGCCGAAGCACTCGCCTTTGGCACGTTGCTCGACGAGTCGTTCCACGTCCGCCTCGAAGGCCAGGACTCAAGCCGCGGCACGTTCAGCCAGCGCCATTCGTCGTTGGTCGATCAGGAAACCGAGGAACGCTATCATCCGCTGCAAAACATCGGCGACGGCCAGGGCGAATTCGAAGTCATCGACTCTTTCCTTTCGGAAGAAGCGGCCTTGGGCTTCGAATACGGCTACACCCTCGCCGAACCCAAGGCGCTTGTTTTGTGGGAGGCGCAGTTCGGCGATTTCGTCAACGGCGCCCAGGTTTTGATCGATCAGTTCATCGTCTCGGGCGAAAAGAAATGGCTGCGCATGTCGGGCCTGGTGATGTTGCTGCCGCACGGATACGAGGGGCAGGGGCCCGAGCACTCTTCCGCCCGTCTCGAACGCTTCTTGCAGCAGTGCGCCGAAGACAACATTCAAGTCGCAAACATCTCGACGCCTTCCAACTACTTTCACGCTTTACGCCGCCAGATCCATCGCCCCTTCCGCAAGCCCTTGATCCTGATGACGCCAAAGTCGCTGCTACGTCACAAGCGCTGCGTTTCAAAAATTGCCGAGATGGGTCCCGGCACCTCGTTCCATCGGCTGCTTCACGACGACGCCCAAACCCATCCAGGCTCGACAGTTCGAATTCAAAGCGACGAAAAAATAAGGCGTGTCATTCTCTGCTCCGGCAAGGTCTATTACGACTTGTTGGAAGAACGGGAAAAACGTGGGCTCGACGACATTTATTTGCTGCGCGTCGAACAGTTTTATCCGTTCCCCGCGCGCTCGCTCGTCGCCGAACTCGCCCGCTTCAAACAGGCCGATATGGTTTGGGCTCAGGAAGAGCCGAAAAACATGGGCGCCTGGACGTTTATGGAACCAAATCTGGAATGGGTTTTGACGCGCGTTGGCGCCCGAGTAACGCGCGCGCGTTATGCCGGCCGGCACGCAGCCGCGTCTCCCGCCGCCGGACAATCAAGCCGACATCAAGCAGAACTCAAAGCGCTGCTGGATGACGCCCTTTCTCTTTGAGCAGATGAGCAGATAAATGACGACTGAAATTCGCGTGCCCGGACTTGGTGAATCGGTGACAGAAGCAACTGTCGCCAAATGGCTCAAAAGCCAGGGTGACTCCGTCCGCATCGACGAACCTTTGGTCGAACTGGAAACCGACAAGGTCACCGTCGAAGTCCCGGCCCCCAGCGCTGGCGTGCTGTCGGAGATTCTGGTGACGCCGGGCTCCACCATCGCCGTTGGTGCAATCCTTGGCATGATCGGTGAAGGCACTGGCCTGCCGGCAGCGCCGCCGCCAAAACCGCAACCGCTTCCTCCGGCGCCTGCGGTAAAACCAGCAGCACCGGTCCTCAGCCCCTCGGCCCGCAAGATTGCTGAAGAAAACAAACTTGCCCCACAAACCATCTCTGGAACCGGACGCGATGGCCGCATCATGAAGGGCGACGTGCTTTCCGCCGTCGAAGCCAGGGCCAGCGCACCCAAACCCGTCTACGCGCCACCCTCTGGCCCCAGACCGCAAGCCGTACGCGAAGAGCGCGTGCCGATGTCGCGTCTGCGCAAGACGATAGCCCTGCGCCTCAAGGAAGCGCAGAACACGGCAGCAATGCTGACGACTTTTAACGAGGTCGATATGTCGTCCGTCATGCATCTGCGCACGGCGCACAAGGACTCATTCGAAAAGCGCCACGGTGTCAGGCTGGGCTTTATGAGTTTCTTCGTCAAAGCCTGCATTTTGGGCCTTAAGGAAATTCCGTCCGTCAACGCCGAGATCGAAGGCGATGATCTCGTCTACAAGAACTACTACGACATCGGCGTCGCTGTCGGCACCGAACGGGGTCTGGTTGTACCGGTCGTGCGCGGCGCCGATGAGCTTTCACTCGCCGAAATTGAAAAGCGCATCAACGATTTCGGCCTGCGCGCCCGCGACAACAAACTGAAACTCGAAGAACTCCAGGGGGGCACCTTCACGATTTCAAACGGCGGTGTCTACGGGTCACTCATGTCAACGCCGATATTGAATGTGCCTCAATCGGGCATCCTGGGAATGCACAAGATCGAACAGCGCCCTGTCGCTATCGACGGCAAGGTCGAAATTCGCCCAATGATGTATCTCGCGCTGTCCTATGATCACCGTATCGTCGATGGCAAAGAGGCCGTGACGTTTCTGGTTCGCGTCAAGGAATGCCTCGAAGCGCCCGAACGCATGATTTTGGAAGTTTAGATGAGCGATCTCTACGACGCAGTCGTCATCGGCGGCGGTCCCGGTGGATACAACGCCGCCATTCGCCTGGGGCAATTGGGAAAGCGCGCGCTGTGCGTCGAAAAACGCGGAACGCTCGGCGGCACTTGTCTCAATGTGGGCTGCATCCCCTCAAAGGCGCTGCTGCGCGTCTCTGAACTCTTCGAAGAATCCAAAGATCACTACCCGGCGCTCGGCATCAAAACCAACGGCGTCACCTTCGATCTCGGCGCCATGATGGCGCACAAGGACAAAACCGTCGAAGGACTGACCAAGGGCGTTGAGTTCCTCTTCAAAAAAAACAAAGTCGAGTACGCCATCGGTGCGGGCGCCTTCGCAGGCGGCAGCAAGGTCGAAATTCGTGCCAACGACGGCACCACCCGCAGTGTCGAAGCGAAATCAATCATCATCGCCACTGGGTCGGAAGCAACACCGCTTCCGGGCATCAGCGTCAACGAAGAGGACATCGTATCGTCGACCGGTGCGTTGAAACTCAAAGATGTTCCCAGACGCTTGCTCGTCATCGGTGCCGGTTACATCGGCCTCGAAATGGGCTCGGTCTGGCGCCGCCTGGGCAGCCAAGTCACGGTTGTCGAATTCCTTGATCGGATCACGCCCGGCCTCGACGGCGAGGTCGCAAAAAACTTCCAGCGCATTCTGGCCAAGCAGGGCATGGTCTTCAAGCTGGGTGCGAAAGTCGTCGGCGTTGATCGCAAAAACGGAGCTTTGCAGGTCTCCGTCGAACCCGCCGCCGGTGGTCCGCGCGAAATCATCGAAACCGACATCGTCCTCTCCTCAATCGGCCGTCGTCCGTACACCCAAGGTCTGGCGTTGGATAAAGTCGGTTTGAAAACAGACAACAAAGGCCGCATTCCCGTCGACAAACACTACGCAACCACGACGCCTGGCATCTACGCCATCGGCGACGTCATCGAAGGCCCAATGCTCGCGCACAAAGCCGAAGACGAAGCGGTTGCGGTTGCCGAAATTATCGCGGGCCAGGCTGGCCACGTGAATTACGACGCGATCCCCGCTGTGGTCTACACGCACCCCGAAGTCGCCACCGTCGGCAAAACCGAGGAAGAACTCAAAGCCGCTGGCATCGCCTACAAAATCGGCAAGTTCCCCTTCGCCGCCAACTCACGCGCCCGTGCCAACGCCACGACCGACGGTTTCGTCAAAATCCTGGCCGACGCCAAAACCGACCGCGTCCTGGGCGTCCACATGATCGGCCCCGAAGTCGGCAACATGATCGCCGAAGCCACCCTCGCCATCGAATTCCAAGCCGCCGCCGAAGACATCGCCCGAACCAGCCACGCTCACCCCACGCTAACCGAAGCCGTCCGCCAAGCCGCCATGGCCGTCGGCGGTTGGACGACGCAGATGTAAACCTGGGAGCGCCGGCATCCTGCCGGCCCTTCTTTTTTCGTCTGCAAGAGCCGGCAAGATGCCGGCGCTCCCAGGACTACCTTCGCGCTCGCGGATGCGCCTTCTCGTAAACTTTCAGCAAATGCGTCTCGTCCACGCTGGTGTAGCGTTGCGTCGTCGATAGCGACGCGTGCCCCAACAATTCCTGGATCGCGCGCAAATCCCCGCCCGCAGCAAGCAGGTGCGTGGCGAACGCGTGGCGCAGCGCGTGCGGCGTTGCCGACTCCGGTAACCCAAGTGCACGCCGCAAATGCTGCATCAATCCTTGCACGATGCGCGCATGCAGCCGCTTGCCACGCGCCCCGTAAAACACCGGGTCGTCTCGCGTCGCCCCAAACGGGCACATCTTCACATAGGCTTCGATCGCATCCCGCGCTTCGGGCAGTATGGGTACAACCCGCTGTTTGTTGCCCTTGCCTGTAATGACCAAAGCCTCCGGCAACGGCAGAGCCCCTCGATTGAGCCCTAGAGCTTCCGAGATACGCAACCCCGCACCATAAAGCAGCGTCAGCACCGCCACATTGCGCGCCGCAATCCAGGGCTCACTGCCAATGATCTCCGCCGCTTCAAGCAACGCCTGCGCCCCATCAATCGACACCGGCTTGGGAACCGACGGCGGCAATTTCGGCGGCCGCACACGGCGGATGGCAATATTCTCAACCAGGTTCTGCTTTTGCAGAAACATGTAAAATGTTCGCAGCGCCGACACCGCGCGCGCAACACCATGCGCCCCCAATCCATCTTCGCGCCGCACCGCCAGCCACCCGCGCACGTCCGATGGCGACACGTCTTTGAGCGCAGCAAAGTCAACCGCCTCACCGCGATGCAGCAGCAAAAACTGCAAAAAATCGCCAACGTCATAAGTGTATGCTTCGACGGTGAGCGGAGACAGCCGCCGCACATGCACCATCTGTTCCCGCCACGCATTGAGCGCGCCGACGCCGTCCATCAACGCGTCTCATGAGTGAAGCACGACTCACACAAAGCAACGAAGACACGAAATAGGAATGGCGCGCGAAGCGCGCCTGAATCATGTTCCGTGCGGCAAAGGCGAGTTTCTACTTCGTGTCTTCGTTGCTTCGTGTGAATCATTTCTTCCTTACGTCCGTGGCACGGTCTGCCCCGTCTTGGCCCAATCCGCCAGAAAGGCCGCCAAGCCCTTATCCGTCAGTGGATGCTCGACCAGCATCTTGAAAATGTTCGGCGGCAAAGTCGCGACATCGGCACCCGCCTTCGCCGCTTGCGTCACATGCAGGGGATGCCTGATCGACGCCGCCAAGATCTCGGTGTCGAGCCCCATATAGTTGTCGTAAATCTCGCGAATGTCGCTGATCAGCGCCATGCCATCCTCGCCGATATCGTCGAGGCGGCCGACAAACGGCGACACGAAAGTCGCCCCCGCTTTCGCCGCCAACAGTGCCTGATTGGCTGAGAAGCACAGCGTGACATTGACCATTGTGTCTTCCTCGGTCAGCGTCTTGCACGCACGCAACCCCGCCCACGTCAACGGAACCTTCACCGCAATGTTTTCAGCAATTTTCGCCAGCGCGCGGCCTTCAGCAATCATGCCTTCAGCGTCAGTCGCCATCACCTCCGCACTCACTGGCCCATCCACCAAATCACAAATCTCGGCGAGCGCATCTGTGAATTTCCGTCCAGATTTCGCCACCAGCGACGGATTTGTCGTCACCCCGTCAATGAGTCCTGTCGCCGCCAGCGCTTTAATCTCGCTAACATCCGCCGAATCGATAAAGAATTTCATGATGCTTGACCTTTAGTTTTCAATCGGCTCGACCTTACCCCATGGCGCCACCCGCCCAACAGCAAATCGAGTTAATGCCTGTGGATGGCGCCATCGTTGGCGTCGTCGTGCCGCGCCCACTAAAGGGCGCACTCGACTACCGCGTGCCGCCCGGAATGCAACTCGCGCGCGGCGACATTGTCGAGGTGCCCTTGGGGCGCAACGGCACCTCGCTCGGCGTTGTCTGGGGCCTGGGCGAAGGCACTTTTGCGCGCGAGCGTCTCAAAGACGTGGCGCGCAAATTCGACACACCGGCGCTGCCTGAAAGTCTGTTGCAGCTAGTCGAATGGGTCGCCAACTACGTGATCGCTCCGGTCGGCGATGTCATAAACCTCGTCCTGCGTTCGCCCGACGCGCTGGAGCCAGAGCGCGATCTCAAGGCCTACAGATTGGGTGCGCATCAACCCGAAAAACTCACCTCAGCCCGCGCCCGCGTCTTGGACGTTGCAGCCGACGGGCTCGCGCGCCGCCTCTCCGAGCTCACCGAAGCCGCAGGCGCATCAACACAAGTCATACGCGGGCTCGTCAAACTTCGCGCCCTCGATGAAGTAAACTTGCCGCCCTGCAGCCCAGAGCCCACACCCGACCCGGCATTCGCCGGTCCCACCCTCTCAACGGCGCAGTCCAAAGCGGCATCCCACATGATCCGGGCCGTGCAGGCAGGCCGCTTCGAGGCCATGCTGCTGGATGGTGTCACCGGATCAGGAAAAACCGAAACTTACTTCGAAGCCGTCGCCGCAGCCTTGCTGCGGAAAAAGCAAACGTTGATCTTGCTGCCCGAAATAGCACTCACGGTTCAATTCCTGGATCGTTTTGCCAAACGCTTTGGCGTCAGACCGGCCGAGTGGCACTCCGGCCTCACGCAATCTCAACGCCGCCGCAATTGGCGCGCTGTGATGCTTGGCGATGTCCGGGTCATTGTCGGAGCGCGCTCAGCGCTATTTCTGCCCTTCAGCGAATTGGGCCTCATCGTCGCCGACGAAGAACACGACAACGCCTTCAAGCAAGAGGACGGTCTGATCTACAACGCCCGCGACATGGCAGTTGTTCGCGCCCGGCTTGAAAATTGCCCCATCGTTCTCAGTTCCGCGACCCCATCACTTGAATCCTGGGTCAATGCCGGGCAACACCGATATGCCCGCCTGCAACTGCCTGAACGCCACGGCCGTGCCAAGCTGCCTGAAGCCCTCCTCATCGACATGAAGCGCGAAGACACAAAGGCCGGTGAATACATCTCGCCCACATTGGTCCGCGCCGTCGAGGAAACGCTGGCTCAGGGCGAACAGGTCATGCTCTTTCTCAACCGGCGCGGCTTCGCACCCCTGACGCTCTGCAAGACCTGCGGTCACAAATTGGGCTGCCCGCGCTGCACTGCCTGGCTGGTCGAGCACCGCTTCCGCCGCAAGCTTGTCTGCCACCATTGCGGATATGATCGAAACACCCCGCCAGCCTGTCCCGAATGCAAAGCCGCGGGCGCATTCATTGCTTGCGGTCCGGGTGTCGAACGCGTCGCCGAGGAAGTCGCCGCAAAATTCCCAACCGCGCGCACCAACATCGCTTCCAGTGACACGATGAGCGGCCTGCGCCAAATTCAATCGGCCATCGAAGCCATCGCCAATCATGAAATCGACATTCTCATCGGCACCCAGATCGTGGCCAAAGGCCACAACTTCCCCATGCTGACGCTGGTGGGCGTCATCGACGCCGATGTCGGGCTCGACGGCGCCGATCCGCGCGCCCGCGAGCGCACGTTTCAGCTGTTGCACCAGGTGTCGGGCAGGGCAGGGCGCGCCGAACGCCCGGGGCGTGTACTCATTCAAACCAGCGATCCCACGCACGCAGTCCTCAGGGCCATGGCCTCCGGTGACCGCGATGCTTTCTATGCCGCCGAATGGGCCAAGCGGGAGCACGCGGGCCTACCCCCTTTCGGCCGCCTCGCCGCCATCATCCTGTCAAGCCGCAACGAAAAGCTGGTCACCCAGACCGGTGAGGCTCTTGCCGCCTGTGTCCCCAACGCCAAGGGCGTTCAGGTCTGGGGCCCGGCCCCCGCGCCCTTGGCCCTGATCCGCGGCCAAACCAGATTGCGCCTGGCGGTCCACGCCGATCGCCAGGTCAACATCCAAGCCTACATCCGCGCCTGGCTCGACCCGGTGAAAATCCCCTCGGCAGTATCACTGTCCATCGACATCGACCCGCAGAGTTTTCTTTGAGTCTTGAAGTGGCACCATTATGGTGCCATACTGAGTCCGAACGCGATGGAAAAGCTCAAGCCGACGCATAGTCTGGAGGCAGTGCAGTCAGCGTTCGCGGCCGCAGACGCGCTTGTTGCAACGACGGCCGCACTCAAAGACGCCGCCGCGCTCGGCTTTGATACGGCAGAGATTGTGGCAGTGATCCAGTCAATGACGCGCCAGCATTTCTACAAGTCGATGACTTCGTTCGCCGACCATCGCGAATGGCAAGATGTCTATCACATCCCCTATTTCGGGCTGGTGATCTATCTGAAGTTCACGGAACGGGCGCTGACTGGATTTCAGCTGCTCTCGTTCAAGGAGAAATGAGATGAAGAAGCTGAAACCCAATCAGCGCCTAAGCCCGCTCACCGGACAAGTGCTGACACGTGGTGTTCGCAAGGTAAAGATCACGTTCGAAGGACAGTCCGAGACGGTCGCCCTTCCGGGGTGGTATCCGCGCGGTGGTTCATCAGAAGACGGCTTGCATGCCGGCAAGGACATGGATGTGTCGGACGCCGCCTTGAGCCGTCTGAAAGCCAAGGCTCTCGGTGCCCTGACGCCCTCCGAAGTCAGAGCCGTTCGAGCCAAACTCAAGCTGTCGCAGCGCGAAGCAGGAAAATTGCTGGGCGGCGGTCCGCGCGCGTTCCAAAAATACGAATCAGGCGAGATCACGGCCAGCGGCCCTATGAGCCGGCTGCTACGCTTGCTCGCCACGGACCCAAAACGGCTAAAGGAGCTTCAGGATTAGGGGCATTGCGGTCCGTCAGCGCGCTACCCACATGCACAACGATCAATCGAAGGACTAAACACATGAACACCGCAGGCACTGGTTTCGCCATCGGAGTAGCGGTTGGCACTGCCATCGGCATCGCGGTTGGCAATTTTGGCGTTGGCTTGGCCCTGGGCGTGGCGCTAGGCTTCGCGTTCGGCGCGGCCGCCTCCAAAGATATAAAAAGCTAACTGCCACCCGTTGCTTTCTCCCGCGACAATCCTTCACCGCCCGCGTCGTCCCTTCATGTTGCACTGCAATGGGGGCTGTGCTAAAGCCCGCCCGCGCCGTCGCAAGGGGTGGATTTCGCGCTCGCCCCACAAGCAAAATTGGCCGCAAATTCAATAACTTAGGCCCAGCCGGGTTTTCGGCGTCAAATGGGCTTGGGTCACCTTTTGTTTGGAGCACAATCAATCGTGGAAAGCGAAAACGTTTCGGTGTCGGGACTGACGGGCCGGTACGCTACCGCCTTGTTCGAACTCGCACAGGAATCGAAGTCGCTGGACGCCGTTGCAGCCGACCTCGCGCGCCTCAATGCACTCCTCGTGGGCAGCGCCGATCTGGCGCGCCTCGTGCGTTCGCCTGTGTTCTCGCGCGACGAACAGGGCAGGGCGATGGGTGCAGTCCTCGATCGTCTGAACGTCAGCACCCTGACCAAGAATTTCATGGGCCTGCTGGCCCAAAAGCGCCGCCTGTTCGCGCTCGCTGGTATCATCGCTGCCTTCAATGCGCTCGCCGCCAAACAGCGCGGCGAAATGTCGGCCGAAGTTACGAGCGCGCAGACGCTTAAACCAGCCCAACTGACCGCGCTCGCCGGTACGCTCAAAGACGCACTCAAGCGCGAGATCCGCATCACTCAAACAGTCGATCCAACCTTGCTCGGCGGTCTCGTCGTCAAAGTCGGGTCGCGCCAAATCGATTCCTCACTCAAGTCAAAACTCGTGCGTCTCGAACGCGCGATGAGAGGCGCATAAGAGAACCCATGGATATACAAGCCGCAGAAATTTCCGCCATCCTGAAATCGCAAATCAAGAACTTCGGTGTCGAAGCCGAAGTCAGCGAGATCGGCCAAGTCCTCTCCGTCGGCGACGGCATCGCCCGCATTCACGGCCTTGACAAGGTTCAGGCCGGCGAAATGGTCGAGTTCCCGGGCGGCATCAAAGGCATGGCCCTGAACCTTGAGGCCGACAATGTCGGCGTCGTTATTTTCGGCAACGACCGCGACATCAAGGAAGGCGACACCGTCAAGCGCACGGGCTCCATCGTCGACGTACCCGTAGGCAAGGGCCTGCTCGGCCGCGTCGTCGATCCGCTAGGCAACCCGCTCGACGGCAAAGGTCCGATTGTTTCGACCGAACGCCGCCGCGTCGACGTCAAGGCGCCCGGCATTATTCCGCGCCGCTCGGTGCACGAACCGATGCAGACCGGCTTGAAGTCGGTGGACTCGCTCATCCCCATCGGCCGCGGCCAGCGCGAGCTAATCATCGGCGACCGCCAAACCGGCAAGACCGCCATTGCCCTCGACACCATCATCAATCAGAAAAGTGTCAACGCGACGGGCGACGAGAAGCAAAAGCTCTATTGCATCTACGTCGCGATCGGCCAAAAGCGTTCGAACGTAGCCCAAATCGTCAAGACGCTCGAACAATTCGGCGCCATGGAATACACCATCGTTGTGGCCGCAACGGCGTCCGATCCCGCGCCATTGCAGTTCTTGGCGCCCTTCGCCGGCTGCACCTTCGGCGAGTTCTTCCGCGACAACGGCATGCACGCCGTCATCATCTATGACGATCTGTCGAAGCAGGCCGTAGCCTATCGCCAGATGTCGCTGCTGCTGCGCCGCCCGCCGGGCCGCGAAGCCTACCCGGGCGACGTGTTCTACTTGCACTCTCGCTTGCTTGAGCGCGCCGCGAAACTGAATGACGCCAACAAGGGCGGCTCACTGACCGCGCTGCCCATCATCGAAACGCAAGCCAACGACGTCTCGGCCTACATCCCGACCAACGTGATTTCGATCACCGACGGCCAGATCTTCCTCGAAACCGAATTGTTCTATCAGGGCATTAGGCCCGCGGTGAACGTCGGCATCTCGGTCTCGCGCGTGGGTTCCTCCGCCCAGATCAAGGCGATGAAGCAAGTCGCCGGCACCATGAAATCCGACCTCGCGCAGTACCGCGAAATGGCGGCCTTCGCACAGTTCGGTTCCGACCTTGATGCCGTGACGCAACGCCTGCTCAATCGCGGCTCGCGCTTGACGGAACTGTTGAAGCAGCCGCAATACGCGCCGTTCCCGGTCGAAGAGCAGGTGGTTTCGATTTACGCCGGCACGCGCGGCTATCTCGACAAGCTGCAAGTCAGCCAGATCGGCAAGTTCGAGCACGAACTGCTGCAAAAAATCCGCGCCGGCCACAAAGACATCCTGGACGGCATCCGCAAAGAAAAGGCGCTGACCCCGGAAATCGAAGGCAAGCTGAAAGCCGTCCTCGAAAACCTCGTCAAGACCTTCGTGTAGAACCAGATGCCGAGTTTAAAAGATCTCCGCAACCGTATCGCCAGCGTAAAGTCGACGCGCAAGATCACGCGCGCGATGCAGCTCGTCTCGGCCTCCAAACTCAAGCGCGCCCAAGAAGCAGCAGAAGCGGCACGCCCGTACGCCGAAAAGATGCAAGGCGTTCTGGCGAACTTGGCCGCCAGTGTTGGCACACAAGCCGGCGCGCCGAAGCTTCTCGCCGGTACCGGCGGCACTGCGCGCCATCTGCTGGTGGTCATGACGGCCGATCGCGGCCTCTGCGGCGGCTTCAACACCAACATCGTCAAACTCGCGCGCCAACGCATCGAATCTCTCACCCGCGAAGGCAAGCAGGTCAAAATCCTTTGCGTTGGCCGCAAGGGCCGCGATCAGCTAAAGCGCCTTTACGGCAATCTCATCATCGGCACGCATGAGTTCGCAGGCATTCGCCGCCTGACGTTCTCGCACATCCAACCGATTGCAAAACAAGTGCTCGACCTGTTCGACGCCGGCGAATTCGATGTCGTGACAATGTGCTACGCCCGCTTCAAATCGGTCATCAGCCAGATCCCAACCGCACAACGCCTCATCCCGGCTGAAGTTCCCGCAGGCACCAAGACGGCGGACCTCAAAGGCGGCAGTTACGAATACGAACCCGACGAACAGGATATCCTGGCCGACCTGCTGCCGCGCAACGTCGCCGTGCAAATCTTTCGCGCCTTGCTTGAAAACCAGGCGTCCGAACAGGGCGCGCGTATGGCCGCGATGGACTCGGCAACCCGCAATGCCGGTGACGTCATCGATGCCCTGTCGATGAAGTACAACCGCTCGCGCCAGGCGCAAATCACCAAAGAACTCATCGAAATCATTTCGGGCGCCGAGGCGCTCTAAGAGGCAGACCCCATGAACGCTCCCACCAAAATCACCGGCACAGTCACCCAGGTCATCGGCGCTGTCGTCGACGTCCATTTCGACGGCGAGTTGCCTGCGATCTTGAACGCACTCGAAACCAGGAACGGCAACAACCGTCTGGTGCTCGAAGTGGCTCAGCATTTGGGCGAATCGACGGTGCGCACGGTGGCGATGGACTCGACCGAAGGCCTCGTCCGCGGTCAGGAAGTCAAAGATACCGGTTCGGCGATCACGATCCCCGTCGGCCCCGCCACGCTCGGCCGCATCATCAATGTCATCGGCGAGCCGATCGATGAGGCTGGCCCCGTCAAGGGCGTCGAAATGCGCCCGATCCACGCCGACGCGCCGAAGTTCACCGACCAGTCGACCGAAAGCCAAGTCCTCGTCACCGGCATCAAGGTCGTCGATCTGCTCGCCCCTTACGCTCGCGGCGGCAAGATCGGCCTCTTCGGCGGCGCCGGCGTCGGCAAGACGGTGCTCATTCAGGAACTGATCAATAACGTCGCAAAAAAGCACGGCGGTTATTCGGTGTTTGCCGGCGTCGGCGAGCGCACGCGCGAAGGCAACGACCTCTATCACGAGATGATCGAATCGGGCGTCAACAAGGACCCAAAGAAAGGCTCGACCGAAGGCTCCAAATGCGCGCTGATCTTCGGCCAGATGAACGAGCCGCCCGGCGCCCGCGCCCGCGTCGGCCTGACGGGCCTCACCGTCGCCGAATACTTCCGCGACCAGGGCCAGGACGTGCTGTTCTTCGTCGACAACATCTTCCGCTTTACCCAAGCCGGTTCCGAAGTCTCGGCCTTGCTCGGTCGCATCCCGTCAGCGGTGGGTTACCAGCCGACGCTCGCCACCGACATGGGCGCGCTGCAGGAACGCATCACCACCACGAGCAAGGGCTCGATCACTTCCGTTCAGGCGATTTACGTCCCCGCCGACGACTTGACCGATCCCGCGCCCGCCGCCTCCTTCGCGCATTTGGACGCGACCACGGTCTTGAACCGCGCGATCTCTGAAAAAGGCATTTACCCCGCCGTCGATCCGCTCGACTCGACCTCGCGCATCTTGGATCCGCGCGTCGTCGGCGAAAATCACTACCGCGTCGCGCGCGAAGTGCAGCGCATCCTTCAGCGTTACAAGTCGCTGCAAGACATCATCGCGATTCTCGGCATGGACGAACTCTCGGAAGACGACAAGGTCCTGGTCGCCCGCGCCCGCAAGATCGAACGCTTCCTCTCGCAGCCTTTCCACGTCGCCGAAATCTTCACCAACACCCCCGGCGTCTTCGTCGACGTCGCCGACACGATCAAAGGCTTCGACGGCCTCTGCCGCGGCGACTACGACCACTTGCCGGAACAGGCCTTCCTCATGGTTGGCACCATCGAAGAAGCCGTCAAGAAGGCCGAACGCCTCGCGGCCGAAGCGGCATAGCACCGATGGCGAAGTTGCATTTCGATTTGGTAAGCCCCGAACGCCTGCTGATCTCAGCCGAAGTCGATCAAGTCGACGTGCCCGGCTCGGAGGGCGGCTTCGGAGTGTTCGCAAACCACGCGCCGCTCATGACAACGCTCAAGCCCGGCGTGCTGACGATCTTCAACCAAGGCAAGCCGGCCGAGAAATTCTTCGTCCGCGGCGGCTTTGCCGAAGTCACGCTGCAAGGCTTGACGGTCTTGGCTGAAGAGGCGATGCCCATGGCCGAACTCGACGGCACCCTAAGTCAACGCATCAAAGACGCCGAGGAAGACGTCACAGATGCCAAGGATGACGCGACCCGCCATAGGGCCCAGGGCCAGCTTGACGGCCTGCGTGAATTGCGCGCGGCATTGGGTTAGAGCCAACGTCCCCTTACCAACACAAAAGGCAGTGATTTCTGAACCATTCGGCCCATAGGCAGGGCTCAAATTTCTTGCTATATAATTTTCAAAGGCCGGGGCTCAACCGGCGCGTGGGTAAGCACTAAACGTGGGAAGGCCGCAATGCGCGACCATTGGACACTCGACACAATCGCCTGGGAAAAATTCGACCGCTCAAAGCTTGATCCAAATTTGGTCAAGTTGATGAAGGCGGCGTCGCTCGTTGAATACAACGCAACCGACTACGTCGAATATTTGCGCAAAGTATTTCACAATCAGCCTCAGGTCATGGCAATTCTCGACCGTTGGGGCGCCGAGGAAGTCCAGCATGGCGCGGCTCTGGGCCTCTGGGCCGAACTCGCCGACCCCACTTTCAATTTCAAAGACTCATTCGCGCGCTTTCGCAAGGCCTATCATCCTCCTCACTTCGAAAACGCAGACGGCTCCGTTCGTGGCAGCCGCATCGGAGAGTTGATCGCACGTTGTGTCGTGGAGTGCGGCACCTCTTCGGGCTACACAGCCATTCGTGACGCGGCCGAAGAACCGGTCCTGAAACAGATCGCGGGATTGGTCGCCGCCGACGAATTCGCGCATTATCGTTTGTTTCTCGATTTGATGGACACGCAGTCTGAAGCGAAACCCGGTTTCTGGCGCCGCCTTTGGATCGCTAAAACCCGCGTCTCTGAATCCGAAGACGACGAACTTGCTACCGCTTATTATTGCGCCAACGTACCGGCCCACCGCGAACACGAAATCAAATACGACCGCGATGCCTGCAATCTCGCCTATCAGTCATCGATGTTCAGGCACTACCGCCGCAGCCATGTCGAGCGCGCCGTCGCCATGATCGGCAAGGCTATCGGCCTTCATCCCGAATCGAAGTTCATCAAGCTGGGTGGCCGCGCAGTCTGGGAATTCGTCCGCTTCCGTGTCTGGCGCTTCGGATCAGTGCGTGAACTCAAAGTGGCCTGACTCTGAAGGCCGGGCGGCGAAGTAAAAAGCAAAATTTGTGAATTGGGCGCATTCGCACTACCTTGAGCAGATCAGTCGGAGATTCACCTGGAGAATTGACAATGATGAAATTGACGCGTGCAGTGTGTGGTGTTGCGCTCGGGCTCGCCCTCATGAGTCCAGGCGTTGCGAGTGCAGCGATGGACCTGCCGGATGGCTCATTCGCCGTCGCCAACATGGCGCCTCCGGAACCTGATCCAACACCTCCTCCCGCCATTCCTGCTGAACCCACACCGCCTGAGGTTGCGCCGGATCAGCCGCCAGCGCCTGAACTTCCTCCGCCGCCAGACGTGCCAGCCGAAACGCCCGCCATCACACCCGAGCCTGCCGCAGATGCACCAGCTTCCGGCGGCGGGATGGGCATGGGCGCAGTTCTCGGAATTGTTGCAGCACTGGCCGTTGTCGGCGCCGCTGGGTTTTGGTTCATGCGCCGCAAGTAAGCCAGCTGCACCTTTCCAATGACCGGAACTGCCGGCTGCCGGCAGTTCCGGCCGCTGACATGCTCGACGCTGCCGTCACGTCAACACAATCGCATCTCCTGTGCCGGCAAATGCGGTCCCGGGCAACATCAAGCCCACGCCAGCAAGCCCCAGCAACTTCTCCCGTTACCCCCCACTCAACGCCCCAAAAATATGCACCTCGCCCCTGGCCCCAACTTTTGTTCCGACTTCCATCACCCGCTCCCCGTCCACGAATATCCGCATGTGCTTCCGTATGCGCCCTTGTTCGTCGACCACGCGGAAGCGCAGGCCTGGGTAGCGCGCGTCGAGGGCGGCGAGCAGCTCGTCGACGGTTTTGCCGATTGCAGTCGCGGTGGTGGCGCCAGAGGTGTAGTTGCGCAGCTGTTGGGGGATGAAGATGGTGATCATGCCTGGGAGCGCGCCTTCATAGTCTGTCGACCGCGCGTACGAACTGCGTTGACGCCGCAAATAAAGTAAGAGCCGGATGAAAGCCGGCGGTCCCAGGAAGTAAGGGCCGGCAGGATGCCGGCGCTCCCAGGTGAGCGCGCCTTCATAGTCTGTCGACCGCGACCACAGAATAGATCTCCGGCAGATGCGCCGCGATCTGGGTGAACCTTCCGCCTTCGTTCGTGCTCGCCCACACCTCGCCGCCCGTGGTGCCCAGATACAACCCGGCGGGCTTGGTCATGTCCCCGCAAAACGCCTGGCGCTTGACCGTGAACCAGCCTTGCTTCTTCGGAAAACCCTTGTCCTGGCGCTCCCAGCTCTTGCCCGCGTCGCGCGTGCGATAGACGGCGGGCCGCCCGTCGGGGCTCGTGCGCGGCCACACGCTCGTGCCGTCCATCGGAAACACCCACGCGGTGTCGGCCTCGCGCGCGTGCGGCACGATCGTGAAGCCGATATCGCCAATCTCCTTCGGCACCGCATTGCCGATGCGCTCCCACTTCTCGCCCGGCCTATCAAGCCGGTAGATGCCGCAATGGTTCTGCTGCCAAATGCGGTCGGGGTTCGTGGGCGCGAGCGCGATGTAATGCGCGTCCTGCCCGTATTCGGGATAGGGATCAGGATTGAAATTCGCCTCGACGTTTTTGTTGAGCGGACGCCAATTGCGCGCGCGGTCATGGGATTCGAACACCCCGCCAGTCGAGGTCGCGATGTACATGTGCTGCGCGTCGCGCGGGTCGATCAAAATCTGATTGAGCAGGGCCCCGTCCGGCGTGCCCCCATCCTTGGGCGCCCATTTCTCGTACATCGCGTGTTCGTTGAAACCGTCGACGCTTGCCCACGAAACGCCGTCATCGCTGGAAACGAACAGACCGGGCGGTGAAGTCCCCGCCCACCAAACGCCGGGCTCGCTGTCATGTCCCTGGGACAGCCAGAACGAATGATCGACCGCCCGCCCGCCGGTTTCCACCTTACGAAACGCCGGCGGCGCGCCCGCCTCCTTCCACGTCTTCCCCTTATCGACCGAGCGAAAGATCGTGGGCCCCAAATGCCCCGTCTTCGCCGCCATCAACATGGTCCCCGACCGCGTATCGCGCACGAAATGATTGACGATCTGCCCGAGCATGATCGGCCCCTCGACGCGCCACGTCTTGCGGCTCGCATCGGAGTGAAAAAACCACGCCCCCTTGCGCGTGCCAACCAGCAGCGAGATGCCTTTGAACGGTTTGCGCTTTGCAGTTTTTGCTTTCGCCATCGGCTCCTCCCATTTTCGAAGAAGTCTACGGCGGTAGCTTTTAGGCCGCAACTCGGGCCGTCACGTTGCCGATCCACTCGCGTACAAATTTCGCAGTTTTTTCCCAGCCCGGCTCGCCGATCAACCAATGGCTGGCATTGTCGACTTCGAAATACTCGCCGTTGTCCCGATAGCGTTTGGCAATCGAGGCCACCGTCTTGGGTGGGTTGACCCGGTCAAAGGCTCCCGCCACGCATAGCACGGGGCAGGTCACCTTGCGCGCATCGACGAAGGTCGCGCGCCGAATGTCCATGGCCCAATGCAAAATCTCAAAAGTCGCCAGCCCCGACTCCGGGACAAACCTTGCAAACAAGGCCTCGCGCTCTTTCGCGGGCAACATATCCAGCGCATGTGTTTCAGCAATCCAAGCCTCGGGCCTCAGCGGCTTGTTCCAGAACTGCCCGGCCAGATAAAGCCCCTGCGCCGACATGATTTCCCATGGACTGGTCGGCAGCGTGCCCCATGGCGCCGACGGCGCGATCAGGGCGAGCGCGCGTACGTTCACACGCTGCGCCACCATCTGGGCAACCAGCCCGCCCATTGAATGCCCTATAAGCACCGGCGGAACTTTCAACGAGCGCACCAACGCTTCGATGTCGGCCGCGTAGTCCAGCGTGCTTGTCGTACCCAATTCCCGCGGCGAGCGCACGCCGGCAGGCAGATTGTGGTGCCGCAAAGTCGGCGCATAGACCTTTGCACCATGCGCCTCAAAGAGTTTCGCATAATTATCAAAGGCCCAGGAGGCGCAGAAAGCGCCATGGATCATGACTACAGGTGATTCCATCTGCCGCCAGTCTAGCCCTTCAACTTGTCACACCCGAAGCATTGCTTTCACACGCAGTTAAGCCGGGGCGTGTTGCACGCGCAACTAGCTCGGACAGGCCAAATGCCTGAATGACGCTACGACTTGGCTGTAAACCTCTCGCTTAAAGGGGACAATAAGCGAGTCGAGTTCGTCGATGTCAACCCAGCGGAAGGCGTCAAATTCCTGCGGCTTGTGCCGTTTAAGGTCGATTTCGTTGTCCTCGCCCAGATAGCGCATGGCAAACCACTTCTGCTTTTGCCCGCGAAACTTCCCCCTCAGCGCAATGCCCACCGACCGGCGGGGGATTTCATAGGTGTACCAGTCCTGGGCTTCCGCAAGCACGCTGACCTTGGTGATGCCAGTCTCTTCTTCAAGTTCGCGCAACGCCGCGTCTCGTAAGTCTTCGCCCTGATCCACGCCGCCTTGCGGCATCTGCCACGCTTCGCCGATTTCAATGTTGATGCGCCGGCCTACAAATACCTGGCCTGAGCTGTTGAACACCATTATTCCAACACAGCGCCGGTAAGGCAGGTGATCTGGATTGGTGCCCCTCAAGGATGCGGACCCGGTTCTGGAGCAGGCGAGTGCGGCGTTGCTGGAGCAACCGGGCGCCGTGGCGGGGACACCGGTCTGGGCGCCGCAACCGATCTTTTTGTGGCGGCAAGCGCAGACACCGGCACGAGAGTAATTCCCTTTTGTTCAAGGCCATTTGCCCAGACAATCACACGATTCAACGTCACAGGATAGACCGAAGCAACGCCAAGGGCTGACCCTCGCTGTTGCGCCATCATCTCAAGGCGGGCCAATTCCGCTTCAATTGCACTCATCGATGGCATCCGGTCGACTTGCAGGTCGCCGCGCACAAACGAGGCGCCAACGACTCCTGCCGCCTCTCGCGCCAGCGATTGATCAGACTGCCCGCTATCGACAAAATATAGCCCGCGCTTTGCCGCCACCTCCATCATCGCCCTGACATCAGGCTCACTTGCCAGAAATTTCGAGCCTTGGGCATTCATAAGCCCCGCATATCCGGTAAAGCGGGACATCACCCATTGCAGCCGCCCTGGATTATCGACGGCGGCGGCACCCGTCAGCAAGGTGTTCTGGCCTGGATCATTGTCGGGATAATCATAAGGTTCAAGCGGCACTTCGATCAGCACTTCATGTCCATTGGCGCGCGCAGTCGAAACCGCGCCCTGCAATGACGCCCCATATGGCGTAAACGCAAATGTGATTCCGGGCGGCAAATGATCGACGGCCGCTTGTGTCATGCTCGCGCTCAGGCCCAACCCGCTGACAATCAACGCAATCTTGGGTCTGGGATCGTTGGCGTCGAAGGCGCGCGCATAAACGTCCATTGCCCTCCGCCCATCCCGTGAGATTCTGGGCAGCGGTCCATCAGTCGAATTTTCAATGAGCGCCGGATCGCTGATCACCGACCCGTTGGTGGCGATCAGTGATGTGCCTGAACCCGGCGCGGCCATCTGAACGGGACTATCGGCATTGATCTTGAGAACAGTGGGTGCCGCGCCCGGCTCGCTGCTGCCAAACAGCGTCACGCCCAGAAGCAAGGCGGCAAAAAGCGTGGCAATGCCGCCCGCCGCCAGAGTGCGGGCATTTTGCTTTTTGAGAGCTACGAAAACGACCCCGGCCAAGCGCCGCATGACAGCCAGAACGGAACGGGCGCGAAGGGCTATTCCAGCCGAAATGCCTGTCATGGTCATAAATGCGCCGCTCGACATCTCTGCTTCGGATGGGGCGAATCTCCCCTTCCCAGCGCTTTATATCAAGAGACTGTCAGCAGGCGATTAATTCGGCGCCCGCGCAGGTTTTTCCGTGGCCGAGACGATTTCCTGGCCCCGCAAGAGTCTCAGCGCGTATGTCAGCTGAAAATCGTCGAATTTTTCTCCGGCTTTCGGTTTAACTTTCGGTCCGACATGAGGTTTTTTCCCACCTTCCTGACCATCGAGATGCTTGGGAAGATTGGCTTCCGACATCCGGTCATTGGCCTCAGCCTCGCTGTTGTCCTCAAACGCTTGCTCAACCAGAATATCCGGATCGATGCCTGTCGCCTGAATGGACCGTCCCGATGGCGTGTAATACTTGGCCGTCGTCAGCCGCAGCGCGCCGTCAATGCCACCCGAAAGCGGAATGACCGTTTGCACCGAGCCTTTGCCAAACGAGCGCGTGCCGATCACACGGGCGCGTTTGTGGTCTTGTAGCGCGCCCGCAACAATTTCCGACGCCGACGCCGAACCTTGGTTGACCAGCACGATCACGGGAATACCCGGGAAGATCTGGCCGTTGCGCGCATTGTAACGTTGCGTGTCAGATGCACGCCGGCCGCGGGTCGAAACGACTTCGCCCTGATCCAGGAACGCATCCGACACATTGATGGCCTGATCGAGCAGCCCACCAGGATTGTTGCGAAGGTCGAGTACGACGCCGCGCAATTTGCTGCCGATCTTGGCTTTGGTCAGATTGACCACCCGGTCAATGCCTTCTTCGGTTTGTTCGTTGAAGGTCGTGATGCGGATAACCGCGATATCGTTCTCTTGCTTGAAACGCACGCTTTCGACGCGGATGACGGCACGCGTAATCGTGACATCAAAGGGTTTTTTCTCGCTCTTGCGCAGGATCGTGATCTTGATCTGCGAGTTCACCGGCCCCCGCATTTTATCGACCGCTTCTGACAACGTCAGGCCCTGGATCGAAACACCGTCAATGGCTGCAATCAAATCACCTGTTTTGATCCCGGCTTTGGCCGCCGGCGTTCCATCCATGGGCGAGATGACCTTGACCAGGCCTTCTTCCATGGTCACTTCAAGCCCCAGCCCGCCGTACTCGCCGCGCGTCGACACCTGCATGTCCGAAAAATTCTTGGGATTGAGATAGCTCGAGTGCGGATCGAGACCGTTCAGCATGCCGTTGATCGCACTCTCGACCAGTTCGGCGTCTTTGGTTTCGCGCACGTAATCGTTTTTGACGCGCTCAAACACATCGCCAAAAAGGTTGAGTTGCCTGTACGTGTCGGTCCCTGCAATGGCCTGCGTGAATACAATTGTTGCAGCAGCGCCGCCGATTGCCGCAACGACGGCAAGAACTAACTTCTTCATGGATTATCCACTTACCCTTTCTCTGAGTGCTGCAAACCACGGTACAGGATCGACCGGGACACCATTATGGCGAAACTCTATGTAAAGTCTCTTGCCACGAGCGATATCTCTGCCGACCCCTTGCTGTGCCGGAACCTGGCCTTGCGCGCGTCCCGGTCCCATCCGTCCCAGAGGTTCGCCTGCAAGCACCACTTGGCCCTGAACTCCATCAATACGTGTCAGACCTGCTAACAAAACATGATAGCCACCGTTCGCGGCAATGATCAACATTTGACCGTAGCCCCGGAAGGGCCCTGCGAACATTATTTTGCCATCACACGGAGAATTGACCCCCGATCCCGGCAAGGTATCGAGGTAAATGCCAGGCAATCGCCCGCCAGAACCATCCGCTGAGCCAAAAATTGCCGCCAATTCACCGTTAGCGGGCAGTTTTAAACGTCCTTTCAAACCATCCAAAGGGGCAATTCGCGCCGCCCCCGCCGAAGCAATCTGATTTGTGACAATTGCGCCAGACCCGCGGATTTCTGGCCTGCTCGCGTCTTCATCCAAGCTTGCAATCAAGGTACGCAGGTCCGTGGCCTCTGTAGCCAACACCTGGATCCGAGCCTTGGTCGACTGCAAATTTTGTATGGTTTGCTCCGCCAGCGTCCGGCGCTGTGCCATCATTTGGGTCAGGGCGTTGCGGTCTTTTTCAAGCGCTCCCGATACCGCCGCAACTTTCAGCCGTTCGTCCGCCGTTTGATGGCGCATGTCGCGCAACACGGACAGATTTTTTCCAAGCCGCTTCGCCTCGGCTTGCACCGCAGGCACCACCATCGACAGCAGCATCGCAGACCGCGCCGCCGCCGTGGCGTCCAGAGGGCGCACGACCAGTGCCGGTGGCGGCTCACGGCCTATGCGCTGAAGAATGGCCAGCAAATTCGCAAGCTTTGAGCGTTGCCCCTCAAGTGCGCGCATGGCCTGGGTCTCGCGCGTCTCCAACATGGCCAACTTTTGTTCGACTGCATTGAGCTCGCGCTCCTGAGCCTGCGCAACTGCTGCAGCCTGGATGAGCCGCTCGCGCAACAGGCCCTGTTCTCGAACGAGCTGTGAAGCTGACCGGTGCAGGGCTTCTACGTTCTGGCGATCCTCGCGCACTTGGCTCTCGATGGCTTCGAGTTTTTCAAGCGGATTGGTGGCGGTGTCGGCGCCAGCCAATGGAGCAGCGATCACAACAGCCGCCACCGCCAGCACCATTCGTTTGACCAGGCCACACCCAGGACGCTTCATCAGATACTCACCACTCAGAAGTGATCAGAATCACCTCATACAAGTCTTAACGCAACACTACTCCACCACAGCTAAAGCGCCCGGCAACTCTCAGGCGCGTTTCGTTTGATTTGCAACCGAAAGAATTCGGGCGTTCACCTCGTCGGCATTGCCCAGATAGCGGGCGTCCTGCGCCAGCCCCTGATCGTTGAGCGTATAGAGCCTGGGCAATCCGGTCGGCAGGTTCACCGCCTCGATTGCGTCCTCCGAAATCTGCTCCAGATGTTTCATGAGCGCGCGCAGCGAATTGCCGTGTGCCGCGATCAGAATTTTCTGCCCCTGTTGGATCAACGGCAAAATCTCGCTCTGCCAGAACGGCAACACCCGCGCCGACACGTCTTTCAGGCTTTCCCCGCGCGGCAACGCCGTTTCCGGCACATAGCGATAGCGCAGGTCAGATTTTGGATAGTCCGGACTGTCGAGCTCCACCAACGGTGGCCGCGTATCATAGCCGCGCCGCCACTTTTGAACTTGCTCCTTGCCGAAAGTCTCAACCGCCTGGATTTTATTCTTGCCCTGCAAATTTCCGTAATGCCGCTCGTTCAACTGCCAATGGCTGCGGACCGGAATCCACATCAGATCCATTTCTTCAAGCACCAGCCACAGCGTCTTGATCGCCCGGCTCTGCAGCGAGGTAAAGGCGAGATCGAAATGAAACCCCTCCGCCCGCAGCAACTTGCCCGAGGCTTGCGCCTCACTCACCCCCAGCTCCGAAAGCGGACTATCGCGCCACCCGGTAAAAATATTGAGCTTGTTGGCCTCACTCTGACCGTGGCGGATGATGGCGAAATCATAACTCGGAGTTTTGGACATGATGTTTGCACGTGTGTGAGGTTCAGTAAAACGAAAGCCCCACGCCCAACCAAAAAATTCGCATAGCCCTTCCCCCGCTTGCGGGAGAAGGTGGCACGGGCCGCACTTCGCGGCCCGTGACGGCCTGCCCGCCGAAGCCTTGGCAAAGGTAGGACGAGGGAGCCTCCAATAGGCGGGCGTTGTACCCTTTTTCCTGATAGGGGTACAACAAATCTCGTCCGTCACCGCAAGACTGCGCAATAGGCTCACTACGTTTGCTCAAGCGCCCGCATCAGGTTGGCCGTCGACCAGCTGGCAACGCCGGTACCGGCAAAGTCGCGATCAGAGCTCCAGATGTCGGCGTCGAACGTCCATGCGCATGCAAGAATGTGCGCGTCCGCGACTGAGCCATTCCGGCTCGCGACCGCGTCCCTCAGCACCGCCTTGGCATGCTCCGTCGGCAAATCGGCCGCCGGGATCATATTCATCAAGGCTACAGCGGCACGAAGATCCGGAACGTGTTCCGGCGCCTTCAGCCCCAATTCAATCCGCTTTTGCGATTCAGCGGCGGCGATATCGGTCACAAGCAGGCGATGCCGTTTAACCGCCGCCACGAGAGCATATGAACTGCGGCCCAACGCCATCGCGATCAAGACGGAAGAGTCGATAACGATTGCCCAACCCGGCTGTCTCATTTCCGGCGCTTGGCTCGTTTCATTGCGGCTAACGACCAATCGGTCTTGTCCACCGGGCCGAATTGCTCGAGCGCCGCGTCATCAGCCGCATGATCTCGCCCCTTGGTCAGCTTTTCGATGCGTAAAAGAACGGCGCGCAATTTTTTCGGATCCGTTTTCTTCAGCGGGAACAGCGCGCCGACAGTCCGGTCTCCCGCCTTGACCGGCGTCGGTCCGTCCAGCGCTTCAATCGCCTTTGCGCTCATTTTTTGCAGGTCACGAATGCTGATGGGCTTGTTCATGTCACTTACATACACCCATACGTAACAGCGATCAAGCCAAAGCCGGACAACTCTATTTGCTGGTGACAGACACGTGTACCCCACCCTCCGCCCACGGCTTGATCCTCGCCAGCGCCTTCGCCAACCCCGCCTTCGTGGTCTGGGTGTCATAGTCCGCCTGCAGACGCAGCCACCAGCCGTCCGAGAGCCCGAAGAACCGGCACAAACGCAAATCGGTATCGGCGGTGATAGCCCGCCGGCCCGCGCGAATTTCGCCGATGCGCTGCGCCGGCACGCCGATCTCTTTCGCCAGGCGGTAGTTGCTCATGCCCAATGGTTTGAGAAACTCTTCCGTCAGCATCTCGCCAGGTGAAACGGGTTTCAGCTGTCTGCGCATAAGCACCTCCGTCAGTGGTAATCCACGATTTCAACATCTCCGGCGTCGCCACCCGTCCAGCGGAAGCATATACGGAACTGATCGTTCACGCGAATGCTCCACTGACCGGCCCGCCCGCCTGCAACTGTTCGAGCCGGTTTCCGGGCGGCGCGCGCATATCCTCGATCCGCAAGGCAAGGTCGAGCTGCGTGAGTTTGCGCAACGCCGGACGCTCGATGTTCACGAAGCGCGCCACCCCTTGTAGCCGGAACTAGGCCGCAGTGTGCGCGCATCCGAACGATTTGATCGCCATCGTAGGCAATAGTAACGCATCACAACAATAACGTAAAGCGTTATTACTAAAGGCGAGACAAAACATTAACCGTCGCTGCCGCCCATTCCTCAATCCACCATCTCAATCGTCAACCCGGCATTCTCAACCAACCGCGCGATCAACCGCTGCCCCATCGCCCAGGTCACGGCCAGAGCCGCAAGCGAGGCCAAGGCGCCGTGACCTGAAGATATGGAAACAGACACCAGAATCTCCATGGAAAAATGGGGGCTCTCCAATCGCGGTTCAGTTTCCGAGGTCACTCAGCAGTTCTGGATGCTTATCCAGGAGACGAAACAGATTGACGACGGCCGGCAGAGGCGCGGCTTCGCCGCGTTCGTATCGCGAGAACGCATTGTGACCGCCCCCGGTCAGGCGCGCTGCGGCGACTTGGCTCAAGCCCAGTTTTAGCCGGACGCGTTTGAGCTCCTGACTCTGGTGCCGGCGCGCCCGCAGAACCAGTTCGTCGCCCGCCGCCGCATAACGCCGTGCACTGGCGTTGTCGAACTCGACTTCGCCGCAGGTTTCGCAGCGCCAGCCGGATACGTCCTTGACGACGCTGGTCATCCCGTCGTGCCTGACGATGAACTTTTCGCCCTTGAAACGGGTTGCCCCCTTGTCGGCCGCGCAGTTAATGCATTTTCTTACCATGCTCATTTCTCCTTGAACTGAATCACCGGCGCGGTGCCACGCAGAGTGACCTTGATATAAGCGTCGCGCCGGACCGGAGTTGACGCGGCATAGACATCTTGCCAAATACGATGATCGGAATATGCCGTCATCGATTTGTAAAAGTTTCGCCGGGACAAGGACGCGACCACGGCCAACATCTCCGCGGTCGTCAGCCCCATGTCCCGGCCGCCATCCAGCGCGGTCTTTGTGAAGGCCGCCGCGCCCAATTTGACGGTCTCGGCCTGTATGCGCGCGAGGACATGATGAGGCGCCCGCTTTTCCATAACAGCAAGTTACCCTATAAGGGTAATATTTTCAAGGCCGTCACCGGCTTGCAGTCATTGCGCCTCTGCGCCTGACTTTGATCGCCAAGACCTACCTTCCATTGGCCCAATCCCGGCAATTCGATCATGCGGCCGGCGTAGCCCCGGTACGATTATGAAGGCCGAACGCAGTGGCGCCCATGATCGAAGCCAAGTTTACAGCCATCGCGCGGCTCTCTCCTTGGCCCTCACTCCACCATCCCAAACGTCAACCCGGCATTCTCAACCAGCCGCGCGATCAGCCGCTGCCCCATCGCCGAGGCCGGTGTCCAGAAGCCCCCACCCACCTCGTCGCGCCCGGTCTCGCTCAAGCAGATCGCCGCTTCCGAAATCATCTTGGCGGTAGAGCCATAACCTGGGTCGCGGTCGCCGGTGACGCGCGCCTTGAAAATGCGGCCGTCAAACGCGGTGCCGATAAACAACAGATCGAAGTTCCCGCTCTCGCGCTGCGCCGGGGTCGGCCCTTCGCCCGGCTTGGGCAGCACAAAACGATTGAGCAACGCGCGCGTCGGCGCGAATGCCGCCGCCAATCCAAAAGCCCCCATCGCCCCGCTCACGGCAAGTGCTGCGGGCGAACCCAAAACGCCGCCACCCGTCATTATCGCCTCGTCGTACTTGAAGTCGCGGCCATAGGCATAGTTCATCACCGCGTTGGAGCGCTGCACGACCCGCGTGTTGATGGCGGCCATGATAAAAGGCGCCGTCCAGGATTTCGCATCGCCGTCATAGGCAACCGGCGGCGATCCGGGCTGCCGCACGCCCTGCCGCTGACCTTGGGGGTTCAACGCATAGGGATTGCCCAGCATCTGCCGCATCGCTTTGTTGCGCGTCGCCTCCTCCACCATGTTCATCATGCTGGCAATCGTGCCCCCGCTGGCACCGCCCTTCATCGATTTCACCCGCATGCGAATGGCGCGGCAGGGCTGGCCTGTGCGCTTCTTCACTTCGTCATTCAGGAACAACACGCCAAGGTCCGACGGGATCGAATCGAACCCGCAGCACGGCACAATGCGCGCGGCCGTTGCCGCGGCCTCATCCTGGTGCGCGTCGATCATGTTCTGGATCCAGGGCGTTTCACCCGCCAAATCGCAATAATCGGTGCCCGCTTTCGCGCAGGCAGCGACCAGCGCCGATCCGAATTTCGCGTAAGGCCCAACCGTCGTCAGAATGACTTTCGTGCGCGCAGCAAGCGCCTCGCAAGCTTTCGCATCGCTCGTGTCGGCAACGATCGTGGCAATCCGCGCGCCGCGTTCGCCCAGGGCCGCCTTCACCGCCTCGAGCTTGGCGGCGTTGCGGCCCGCCATCGCCCAGCGCACTTTGTTGTGGCCGTAGGTGTTGGCCATATACTCCCCAATCAGCGCGCCAACATAACCCGTGGCCCCGACGAGAACGATGTCGAACGGCGCCTCGTCATCCGGGGCCTGTCGTTTGGTCACGCGCGTCTCCTTGTTGTTGTGCACAATTGTGATGTGGCGTGCAGTGGCGCAAGAGCCATACAAGTCCGCGCCCCCACCAGCAAGGCGGCACCTCTGGCCTCAATCAACCAGCGCAACATGCCGCGGGCCGCCAGCTTGAAGTTTATATAAGTTCATTAAATGTTCTAGGAATATGCAGCGGTGAGGTTCCGGAACACACCGCGACTTGACACCGTGAACAATTCGGCCCCGCCATGCTCCGGCCTCGTGATCCTGCGCGAAAATTCATCGCAGGTGAGTGCCCCCAGTTGCGCCCCGGTTCACCGCCACCACCGGTTCAGCTCCGAGACAGTACATTGGAACCAATCCGCAAAAGTCTCAGAGAATCGATTGTCCTGGACCGAGCCCTGTCCGATCCGGAAAGCGCAATGCCTTCAGAAGCTTGCCACCCGAATGAGACAATTGGGACAGTGTTTTTGAGACACTGTCCGATGTCCTGTTCGTCCCAAAAATCCTACGCCCGGTGGTACGGATGTCCGCCCAAAATCGTCACCGCGCGATACAGCTGCTCCGCCAACATCGCCCGAACCAGCAAATGCGGCCAGGTTTGAGCGCCAAACGCTAGTGTAAGCCGCGCCCGCTGCTTGATCTCGGCAGTCAAACCGTCGCTGCCGCCGATCACAAAGACTATTTTTGCCTCGCCCGCGTCGCGCCACTTGGCCAGGTCTCGTGCAAAGTCCGCACTCGTGATCGACTTGCCCCGCTCATCCAGCGCCACAATAAAAGGGGGCATAACTGAGGCTGCAGGTTTGCGCTCATCAGTTTCCATCAACCCAAACGACGAAAAGCCAAGCGCCCGCCCCGCATCCCGCGCCCGCTCCAAATACGAAAGTGCCAGTAGCGTTTCCGGCGCAGACTTCGCCCGCCCGCCCGCAACAATATCGATGGCCAAAGCCAAAAGTCTAAACGGCCTCAGCCATCTGCTCGCTGCCGTTCCACATCCTTTCAAGATTGTAGAACACGCGCACCTCAGGCCTGAAGACATGAATAATCACATCCATGGCATCGATCAGGACCCAGTCGCCTTGCTTCAGGCCCTCCGCGCGGCACCGCATCCCGGCCTTCTTCAATTCCTCCGACAGGTGCTCGGCAATCGCTGCGACGTGCCGATTCGAGCGGCCACTGGCCACCACCATATAATCAGCCATCGGGCTTTTGTTTGAAATATCGATTGCCTGGACATCTTCGGCCTGGTCGGCGTCCAGCGATTTGATCACCAGCTCCAGCAGCTTCTTGCTCGCCGCCGATGCGACTTGTTTTGCTTTAGGTGTAGCCGCCTTCTTCACCGGAGCCTTGCGCTTCGCGGGAGCCTTGGCGGGTACTTTCGTCCTCGCAGTGCGAGTCGTACGCTTTGCGGTCAGGGGCTAATTCCTTCTGTTGCAGTCCAATTGAGTAAAGCCAATCTACCACAGTCTGGCTAACACAACGATGAGGAAATCGTTCATCTTGTGCGCTCTGAGGACTTAAGGCCACAGGCCGCTGTTGCGCAGATGCGTCCCCGAAGCCGGATCAAGCGCTTCCTGAATGAAAACCCATGCCGGCGGCTTACATCCCGCCAGATTTGCCGGGTCAAATATCCGGCTCTCGCCAAGATGCCGCGCCGCCGGACTGCACAACGCACGCATGGTGAATTCCGGCCGTGCGATCACCCCGATCGGGAGTGTGCTGGCAATTCCACGCCAGCACCGCCACAAGTGAAACGAGGATAAACTGTCCCCACCCATGAGCCAGACAAACCGCGCCTGGGCGAAAGTGGCCCGAAGGGCGCGGACAGTGTCGACGGTAAATCGGGTCTTCAACGCCAGCTCAACTGCACTCACATGGATGCGAGGGTGGTTGGCAGTTTCCCGCGCCCGCTCAAGCCGCAACGCCAGTGGCGCCATCCCTGCGGGACTCTTGAGAGGGTTCTGTGGCGACACCAGCCACCACACACCATCCAGCCGCAGACGCCGCAGTGCAATCAAACTGATATGCCGGTGCGCTTCATGGGCCGGATTGAACGATCCGCCAAGCAGGCCAATCCGCAAGCCCGCAGTGGCCTGCGCCTGCGCCTGCACCGGAAGTATCTCAGCTTCGAACCTGGCCATCGCCCCGCACGACATATTTGAAAGTGGTCAATTCGCGCGCGCCAACCGGCCCCCGCGCATGCAGACGTCCGGTGGCAATACCGACCTCCGCACCAAAGCCAAACTCCGCACCGTCGGCAAATTGCGTCGATGCATTATGCAAGACGATAGCGCTATCGACCTCTCGCAGGAAAGTCTCAGCAGCGGCAAAATCTTCCGTCACAATCGATTCCGTGTGAGCCGAGCCATACTTGCCGATATGCGAAATGGCGCCCTCGACACCCTCGACGATCTTGACCGCGATGACGGCATCAAGAAATTCCGTGTACCAGTCCTCTTCAACCGCCGCATGAACGCGTGGATCGATGGTTTGCGTGATCCTGTCCCCACGCACTTCGCAGTCCGCCTCCAGCAACGCTGTCACCAGCGGGCGCAGCAACCGCGAAGCCCCCGCCGCATCGACCAGCAGCGTTTCCGCAGCGCCGCACACCGACACACGCCGCATCTTGGAATTGAGCACGATTTCCACCGCCTTTGTGATGTCCGCCGCTTTGTCTACATATACATGGCAATTGCCGTCCAGATGGGCCAGGACCGGCACGCGAGCCTCCTTCTGAACCCGCGCCACCAGACTCTTCCCGCCCCGGGGAATGATGACGTCGATGGTTCCGCCAAGACCGCTCAACATCTGACCTACCGCCGCGCGATCATTGGTCGGAACAACTTGCACCGCCTCTGCCGGCAAGCCAACCCGCAGCAGACCCACCGCAATCGCATCCCGGATCGCAAGCGCCGATCCCATGGCTTCCGACCCGCCCCGCAAAATGACGGCATTGCCCGCTTTCACGCTCAGCGCCGCTGCGTCACCAGTCACATTGGGCCTACTCTCATAAATAATGCCAATCACGCCAATGGGCACCCGCACCCTCGATATCTTCAAACCATTGGGCCGCGTCCATTCCGCTTCCGCATCTCCAACTGGATCGGGAAGCCAGGCCACGGTCTCGATGCCTTTGGCCATGCCCTGCAGTGAAGCAGAAGTAAGTTTCAGCCGGTCAGCAAACGCGCTCTTTGCACCAGACGCGACGGCCATTTCAAGGTCCCGCGCATTCGCCGCCAGGATCGATTTCTCACAGGCCATGATCGATTGGCTCATCGCATGCAATGCAGCCGACCGTTGGCTCTTGTCGGTTTTCACCAGCACGCGCGATGCCGAACGGGCAGCAGCACCGATACGCTGCATCGTCACGTCAAGATCTTTGCCGGAAGCATTCATCAGCGCGTCAGAACCATATCATCACGGTGGATCAACTCGGATCGCCCACGGTAACCCAGCAGCGCCTCGATCTCGCCACTTTTCGCCCGGCAGATCTTGCGCGCATCCTCCGCGCCATAAGCAACCAGTCCGCGCGCAACTTCCCGTCCGGCGTCGTCTCTCACAACGATGCAATCGCCACGTTCGAACGCACCTTCGATAGCGGCAACCCCCGCCGGCAAAAGGCTCTTGCCTTGCGTAAGCGCTGTCGCTGCTCCCGCATCAATTGCAACACTGCCAGCGGGTTTCAGCGTGCCCGAGATCCAGCGTTTGCGCGCCGCAGCAGGCGACCCGGACGCAACGAACCAGGTGCAACGCGCACCAGCTTCAATCGCCGCCAATGGCGCGGCGGTGGCGCCACTTGCGATCACCATGTGCGCGCCCGCCTCCGTCGCAATCCGGGCTGCCAGGAGTTTGGTCGTCATTCCGCCCGATCCCATATCGGAACCGGCAGCCCCGGCCATCGCTTCAACTTCAGGGGTGATGGATGCAACCTCCGCGATGAATTTCGCGTTCGGATTTTGCCGCGGGTTTTCAGCGTAGAGCCCGTCGATATCGGACAACAGGACCAGACAATCCGCTTCAATCATGCCCGTCACGCGCGCCGCCAGCCGGTCATTGTCGCCGAAGCGGATCTCGGCCGTGGCGACCGTGTCATTCTCATTGATCACCGGCACACTGCCCAGAGCAAGCAACGTCTTGAGCGTTGAGCGCGCATTCAGATAGCGCCTCCGGTTTTCGGTATCACCCAACGTCAGCAAAATCTGCGCCACCGTCAGACCATGCGCCGCCAGCGCCTCGCTCCACGCACGCGCCAGTGCGATCTGGCCAACTGCCGCTGCAGCCTGCGCTTCCTCAAGTTTCAAAGCACCTGATGTCAGTTTCAAAGCGCGCCGGCCCAGCGCAATCGCGCCTGATGAAACCAGCACGACATTCTGTCCCCGCGCCTTGATGCGTGCGACATCACCCGCAAACGCTGTCAGCCATCCGTGCGCCATTCTTCCAGTCGCCGCATCGACCAGCGTTGAGGATCCGATTTTGACGACAAGCGTGTGTGCGGATGTGAGCCTGTCGCTCACGGCGACCAGCCTCGGTCGGTCGGCGGCCCCTCCGGCTCTTCTTGCCGTTCCAAGGCGCGCACAGCTTCAGGGTCGGCAAGATGGGCCGACGGATTTTCACGCCGTGCATCGGCAATCGCCGCTGCAAGCTCGCGCAGAATTTCGGTCAATCCGACGCCCTGCTCACCCGAAAGCGGCAATGCGATGACGCCTGCGATTTCGGCCAAAGCGCGCCGCTTGCGCTCCATGTCACCCGAACTCATTAAATCGATTTTGTTCAGGCCCACGACTTCGAATTTGTTCTCAAGGCCATGCCCATACGCGGTAATTTCGTTGCGCACAGTGGCATAGGCTTTCGCGATCTCTTGGGCCGGCAACCCGCCATCCACCAGATGCAGCAACACACTACAGCGCTCGGCATGACCCAAAAACCGGTCGCCAAGACCCACACCTTCGTGCGCACCCTCGATCAGGCCAGGCAAGTCAGCGATCACGAATTCAACTTCATCGACCGCCGCCACACCCAATTGCGGATTGAGCGTCGTAAAAGGATAGTTCCCGATCTTTGGCCGCGCGCTGGTAACGGTCGACAGGAAAGTCGACTTGCCCGCGTTCGGCTGTCCGATAATTCCAACATCGGCAATCAACTTCAGCCGCAGCCAGATTGTGAACTCTTCACCCTTTTCGCCTGGCGTCGATTTGCGTGGCGCCCGGTTGGTCGAACTTTTGAAATGCGCATTCCCAAGACCGCCTTCGCCACCGCGTGCCACGGCGAATTCTTCACCCGCGCGCGTCAGGTCATAGAGCAGCGTCTCATTGTCCTCAGCGAACACCTGCGTTCCGACCGGCACCTTCAGCAAGATGTCATCGCCCGCGCCGCCAGTCCGGTTTTGCCCCATGCCTTGCGTGCCGCGCTTGGCCTTGAAGTGCTGTTGATAGCGGTAGTCGATCAGGGTGTTCAGATTATGCGTCGCTTGCAAAACGACGTGACCGCCCCGGCCCCCGTTGCCGCCGTCAGGGCCGCCGAATTCAATAAACTTCTCGCGGCGGAATCCGACGCACCCCGGCCCGCCATCGCCGGCTTTGATGTAAAGCTTTGCTTGATCCAGAAACTTCATGGCAGCAGGGGGTCACCAAGCGCGGGGTTGCGCCAAAAACCCGGCGGGCAAGAATTGCAATCATGCCCCCCCGGGAAACACCTCTTTCACTTAGTACATGCGGGAGAATTGCGCGAGGGGGATTCGCAAGGGCTGCCACAAAAGAAAGCCCTCAGCCTTCAAGCAACCGCCGCCGTGCACCCCTTATTTTGCGTGCTCTCCAGCCACCATTCACGCGTCATCTCCATTTCCAGGCACAGCACCTTGGCGCCGCGTGCCATCGAAAACCGCTGGACTTCGCAAGTATAGCGCAACCCCAGTTTCGCCAGAATGCGGCCCGAAGCATGGTTATCTGCATAGTGCCCCGCCACGATCCGGTCGAGCTGCAGCACGCCAAAGGCGTAGTCACGAACAGCGATCGCCGCTTCGCTGGCATAGCCACGGTTCCAGTAAGGCTCGCCCAGCCAGTAACCAAGCTCCCATTCCGCGCTGTCGCGCACGCCGACGCCGATGCCGCCAATGAGCAGCCCGTCCAGCGTCACCGCCAGCGTCACCGTTTTGCCACCCGCCCACAGCGAAGGCTGCTTGGCGATCCATTCGTCTGCAGCGGCGTCCGTGTAGGGAAATGGCATCGTGCTCAGGTTCTTCGCCACCCGCCAGTTGTTCGCAAGCGCAACCAGGCGCGCCCGGTCCTGCACGCCAACCGGCCTCAAAATCAAACGCTCTGTGACAATCGCTCTAAACTCGGACACCGCACTTCTCCTCAAAACCAACGCGAGGGAGAAAACAAAAAAGAGGAAGATGGCGGCCCATCTCCCTCTTAAGAGTATTCGGACCGCCTTCCCGTTTGTCCCGGGAGCGATCCTGAAATTGATCGTCCGGTTATTCTGCCGCCGCCATCGCCGCTACCGGCTTTACCCAGCACACTTGTCGGCCGCGTGAATCTAATTTGAAGCTCACATGACCGTTCACAAGCGCAAAGAGCGTGTGATCGCGGCCCATGCCGACCCCGGCGCCCGGATGGAACTTGGTTCCACGCTGGCGCACGATAATATTGCCGGGAACAACGCGCTCGCTGCCATAGCGCTTCACGCCCAGATATTTTGGATTCGAATCGCGCCCGTTGCGTGATGAACCGCCGGCTTTCTTGTGTGCCATCTGGCAGTCCCCTTACGCTGAAATCGACGTGATCTTCACCGTCGTCAATTCCTGACGGTGGCCACGTGTACGATGATAATTCTTGCGGCGTCGCTTCTTGAACACCTTGATCTTGTCGCCACGGCTGTGCTCAAGAATTTCGGCTTGAACCTTGGCGCCGCTGACCAGCGGTTTACCGATGGTGGTTGTAGCACCATCGATGAGCATCAACACTTCACCCAGCGCGATCGACGCACCGGCATCCCCCACCAAGCGATCAATGGTTAGTTGATCGCCAGTGGCGACTTTGAACTGTTTGCCCTGGGCCTTGATGACCGCGAACATGTGAATGGACTCTCTTATCTTCGATTGCTCAAAGCGCACCCGGCCCATAAAAGCCAAGGTCACCCGGAAAGGGGCGCACTTATACGTGCACCCAAAACTCTGTCAAGCTAGAAACTCCTGCATTTCGGCCAAAATCATGAACTATAGGCACGCCTACCACGCTGGAAACTTCGCAGACGTCTTAAAGCACGCCCTGCTGTGCTGGATTGTCCGTTACCTGCAGCAAAAAGAAGCACCCCTCTGCCTGATCGACACCCACGCTGGTGCCGGCCTCTACGACCTCACGGGCACCCAGGCAGAAAAGACCGGTGAAGCAAAGGATGGCATCCAGCGCCTCCTCGGCCACAATGACGTTCCAACCCCCTTCGCCCCCTATCTCGACCTCGTCCGCAAAGCCAATCCATCCTACCCAGGCTCGCCCGCCCTGCTGTCAGCCCTCGCCAGACCCCACGACAAAATCATCCTCTGCGAGCTGCACCCCGAAGAAGCATCCCAGCTGCGCCAATCGCTCCCGCCCAACAAGCACACCCGCATCATCACCGGTGACGGCTATCGCACACTGCCAACCCTGATCCCGCCGCCAGAAAAGCGAGGCCTGGTTCTCATCGACCCGCCCTTCGAACAACCCGAAGAACTGGAAGCCTTGACCAGATCGTTCGCCGCCGCCCACAACAAATGGTCGCTTGCCACCTACATTCTCTGGTTCCCCATCAAAGACCGCGCCCACCTCAACCGCTTCAAAGCCGAACTACAAAACACCGCAATCAAGAAACTGACGCTGATCACGATGGACGTCGCCCGCGAAGAAGGCCTGAGCGCCACCGGCCTTGTCGTCGCCAACGCCCCCTACACCTTGGAGGCCGAATGGCGATCAGCCCTCCAATGGCTGACCGCAACTCTGGCTCAAGGTTCAAACCCCGGCCTTTCCATCGAACCGCTGGCCTGAAATCGCGGACGAGGGTGGGGCGCTCAAGTTGTCTCTTCCCCCGCTAGCGGAGGGAAGTCTCTGCGCAGCTTTTTCTGCTGCAGGGGATGGGGGAAGTCCGTCGGGGATGGGAACTCAGTCCACACACTCGTTGCAACTCTTTGGGCCACTGGAATTATCGCCCCGCGCGAGAAAAAACCCCGGCGGCCTTGCGGCAGCCGGGGCTCGAGTGCGTCAGATTTTATTTAGTCAGGTACGCGATCATCGCTCCAGGTATCGCGCCTGCCGTCGCGCCAATCGCGGCGATTGCGATCCCGGTCACCATCACGGCTCATTTGAAAATACCGTTGACCGTGGTTCTGCTGATACCAGTTGCGCTCGTTGTCATTGCGCCATGTGTGCCAGCGGCGATTGTTGTCATAATAGCCGTCGGAATATCCGAACACCACATTGCCTAGCGATATGGAGAAACTCGAGGCTCCATCTTCGCGCCAGTCATTGCGCCTGCCTTCCCACCAATCGCGGCGGTATCGGTCCCGATCCCTGTCGCGGCTCAATTGGTAATACGTTTGACCGTGGTTTTGCCGGTACCAGTTGCGTTCGTTGTCATTGCGCCATGTGTGCCAGCGGCGGTTGTTGTCATAATAGCCGTCGGAGTATCCGAACACCACGTTGCCTAGCGAAATCGAGAAGTTCGAGTTTCCAATAACTTGCCAGTCATTGCGCCTACCGTCCCGCCAATCGCGGCGATTGCGATCCCGGTCCCGGTAGCGGCGCATTTGATAATACGTCTGACCGTGGTGCTGACGGTACCAATTGCGCTGGTTGACGTTGTGCCATCTATGCCAGCGGCGATTATTGTCATAGTAGCCGTCGGAATACCCAAACGCGACATTGCCCAACGATACTGAGAAGCCTACATCGCCGTCATTGCGCCTGCCGTCTCTCCAATCCCGCCGCCATTGATGGCGGTCGTTATAGCGGCTGTAATGATAATACGTGGGACGGTAGTTGCTCTGGTACCAAATACGTTCATCGTCGTCGCGCCAACTGTGCCAACCTCGATTGTTGTCATAATAGCCGTCGGAATATCCAAACGCCACATTGCCGAGCGAAATTGAGAAGTTCGAATCCCCTCCACTGTTGCGCCAGCTATCGCGCCGGCCGTCGCGCCAATCGCGGCGAAACTGGTCCCGTTCGTCGTTGCGGCCCATCTGGTAATAAGTTGGGCCGTGGTTCTGCTCGTACCAAATGCGTTCGTCGTCGTCGCGCCAGCTATGCCAACGGCGCTCATTGTCGTAATAGCCGTCGGAATATCCAAACGCGACATCGCCCAGCGAAACCGAGAAGTTTGAATCTCCCCGGTATTGCGCCGCAGCAGGCACTGTCGTTACTGCCAAGCCGGCCGAGCACAAGGCGCTGGCGGCGAGGAGCCCAATTGTGAATTTATTCATGAGTGCGTTTCCTTGGTTGCCGTTTTTGCCTTTTAGGCATTATGAAAACGTCCCCCGCCTCGCATTAGTTGCATCGTTTGCGTTTGGCGCACGCTGAGGCCGCAATGGCTCAATCCGGACAAGAAACCGTGAGCGGCCCTCAAGGCTAAAAATTTTTTCATCGCCAGATACGGTAAACGATGATCGAACAAGCCCGAAACTGCGTTCTCATCCCGTGCGATCACGGGAAAGTCACATTTGCCGCACTGAATATGTGACAAACATCACGGCTTGCCGGAGCGGCTTTGGAGGCCACGCCCATGAAACTGGTTATGACTTTTATGGCGGCCGCATTGACGGCCGGAGCACCAGTGATAACCACCCCGCCGGCACGGCTCTCCGTAATTCTCTACGACCAACCTGACTATAAAGGCCGCGCCCTCATGCTCAGCCTTCCGACGGCGGATCTCAAAGCGCTGAAGTTCGACGACAAGGTGGCCAGCTTGGTCATTCAGGGCGCGGGCGACTGGGTGCTGTGCGAGCACCGCAACTATGCCGGACGCTGCATCCGCGTGCAGTCCCAGGCCGGAAACCTGAAACTGCTGCAACTCAACGGCCGCGTGTCGTCGCTGTATCCTGTCCCCGCACCGGTTCCGCCGTCGGCCGCTACGACACCGGCAGGAAAATAACATTCCGATTCTTGATCGCCTCAAGTGAACCGCAAATGACGAGTTTGCGGTTCCGGTATTCCGCCGCCACATAGTTCATCTGCAAAATCAGCGCGAACAGCTTCACCGCATCTTCGCTGAGCTTGTCGAGGATTTCGATGAACAGTACCGGCCGGCTTGCGCGGATAACTTCCAGAGCACCCAGTATAACGTCCAGTTCCGTGCCTTCGGTGTCGACTTTAATGAACCCGACATCAAGGCCGCGCGCCACATCGTCTATGCGCACGGTCGGCACGGCGATTTTCTCACTTTCAGCAAATTTGGGATTGGCCTTGAGCGATCCCACATTGCGGTTCAGCTGGCCATGACTCTTGGGAATAAGAAATATGGAGGTGCCATGCGCCGCCGCCGCCGCCGCACAAATGTAGGTCACCCCGGGATACTGCGTGCGCGAAAGCCCGTCGAACAAAAACTGATTGGCCTCAATCGCGATGACGGCTTTCGAGTATTTGCGCAGGAAAAAGACGAACAGCCCCTTGTTCGCCCCGACATCGACCGAAACGCGGTGCGGCACGATATGGCGCAGCAACGGCAGTTCCAGCTCGCCAAATTCCTTCACGAACGACTTCCTATACGCCCGTCTGGCGCGCACCCAAAGCCGCACACGCTGATAGAGTCTGGTCAACAAATCCGCATTCCCGTCTGGTCTAGGGAGCGCTGAGTATCACAGCCCGGGAACAATAAGCAACCAATCAAGGCAGCGCCAACCCGCCGAAGATAAAGGGACAGTTCATCAGTCTTCCCTTGCTTTGCACCTCACTTGCAGGGCAAACACTTGGGCCAAACGAGGACACTTGGGCACTTGGGCAAGACCGTTTCGCCACCCGCCATGTTAGGACGCTCCGTCGCCTTTGTCGGTGGCGGCATCGGCGACGTCATCATGCATTCCGCCCACTTCCAGGCCATCGCCGCCGCCAGCAGCAACGGCAAACTTGCTGTCGCCTGCCCGCGCAGTGCCCCCATCCGGGAGCTTTATTCCGGCTCGGCCTTCGTCAGTGAAGTGATCGGCATCGCCGATGAGCGCAGCGGCGATAACCGCATCCGCGTGCCCGCAGCCACAGCAAAGTTGAGGGCAGGGAGCTTCGACAGTTTTGTTTGTCTGAAGTCGAACCCGCGCATGAATTTTGCAGCCTGGCTGGCCGGTATCCCCCAGCGTTATGGCTACACGCGAAGCTACGACCCGCGCGCGCTGTTTCTGACCACACGGCTGAGTGTGCCCGCCGTAACGCCCCACCCCTTGCACATGAGCAAGGCTGATCTGCTGCTGACACATATGGGTTTACATTTCGATCACGCAGCCTCTCGCCTTCATCCCAATGCGCAAGCCTTGGCTCAGGCGAAAAATCTCCTCCAGGGTCAGCGGGCCATCGCCATCGGCGTCAACGCCTCCGTCCCCCAGCGCCAATGGGGCGCGCGCTTCATCCCGCTGGTGCAGCGTCTGTCTGAAACTCTCGATACAAAATTTGTCTTGTTCGGAGGCCGCGATGTCGCGGATGTTGCGGCCAGCATTCGAACGAACTCAGGGTTGGCCAGCGATAAATTCATCGACCTGCCGCAACTGGGCGCTTCGCTCGCCTTCAGCCACGCCGCCCTCTCGCAATGCCTGCTCTATGTCGGCAACGACTCCGCCGGCCTGAACCTCGCCGCCTTTTGCGGCATCCCGGCGATCGGCTTCTTCACCCTCGCCCCACCGCTCACCTACTCGCCCCTGATCCTACCCCTGACACCCGACCCACCCGGCACGGGAGTCGAAGGCGTTTCGGTTGAGCGAGTTTATGCGAAGACACTGGAAACTTTGGGGACCCTCTTGCCCGCGCAAGCGTGGGAAGTCACCTGAGTTTGTTTCTCCCTCCGCAAAGCGGGGGGAGTACCTGCGTCGCGCCGTAGCGAAGCGAAGGTAGCGCTGCAGGGGAGGGGGGAGCCTTCCAGGAAAATCTGGCGGATGGGGTGAGATTTGAACTCACGGTACGGTTTCCCGTACGCCGCATTTCGAGTGCGGTGCCTTCAGCCGCTCAGCCACCCATCCGGAAGGGGCGGATGAATAGCCGAGCAACGGCCCGCCTGCAAGCCAGCCCTAGTTGAATGTCAGCAAAGCCGAGCCGACCGAAAAGCTCGCGCCAAAGCCAATCAGCAAAGCATTCTCCCCTTTGGCTGCCCGCCCGTCGCGCACCAATTGATCGAGCAGCAAAGGAATACTGGCGCTCGACGTATTGCCGGTGTCGGCAAACGAGGCGCACAGCCGCGACGGATCAATCCCCGCCGATTTGCAGGCCGGAATTAATATCCGCGTCAGATTGGCCTGGTGCGGAATGAGCCAGTCGATCGAATAGCCCTCGGCCTGGTGCCGTCTGATCTCCTCGACCAAAATCCGCGTTGCCCCAACGGCCACCGGCGGCCCCGCCATAAACCAGCGCACATCTTGCGGCACTTCGGCCGCTTGGTTGCTGGCCTGCATGCCGCTGCCTCTGATCAGCCCAATCGTGGCCGGATCAACCATCGAACTCGCCCGCGACGCGCGCACCGCAGCCAACCCCGGCACGCCACTGGTCAGCAACACACCCGCAGCCGCGTCACCGAACAAGGTGCTGATCCCGAACGCTTTGGGATCATAGGCGATACAACGCGAGGAAAACTCGATCGCCAGACAGGCGACCTTCCGGTAGCCCATCGCCTGGATCAAACTGCGCCCGACAGTCATCGCATACATAAAGCTGGTGCAGGCATTGCTGCTGATATCCAGCACGAACGGATGCGCCAGCCCGCCGTGCTTCTCGCGCAACGCCGCAACGATTTGCTGCGAGATGCCGGGAAATCCCTGCACCGATGATGATGAAACAATGATCGCGTCTAGCGCTGCCCATTCGCGCTCGCCCATCAGCTTCTCAAGCAGGTTCATCCCGATCTCAACCGGCGTATCATCGGGCGCAAAGAACCGCCTCGCCCGCAGGCCCGTTTTCTGCTCGATCAACTCAGCGCGTGTGCGCACCGTGTCTTCAGCCTCGGCATCGTGGATATTGCGCGCATGGGCGCCATCAATCAGCCGCCGCCCAATGTCGCGATTGCTGACAATGGTCTCGGGCAGAATACTCGCAGTCGCGATTACACAAACGTCTTGCATGGGCCTCCCCGCGGTGATTGCCCAAGAAAGACCTCAAGCAGGCGCGATTGGACCCACTATCCGAAACCAACAGGGGGTTTGTCCAGAAATGCATGAATGAAATATACGAAACAGGCTAAGCGGCGTGGGGAGCGCCACTCATCCTGCGACAATTGGCATTAGGCAGCAGCCTGAAGGTCAGCGCCCAGACTGTCGCGAACGGCTTGCGGCACCGATTGGTATGTCAGGGGGCGTGCAATGTTGAGGCGAACCCGTGCAGCGTCGAGCGGTTCTGCCAATAGCCGCAAATAGTCTTCGCCCGGCAACCACGCGGCCGCCCGCCCATGGCGATAAGCTTCCCATACGGCGCCCAGGATGGGTTGGCCCGGAATCTCTGATCGAATCTTGAATGCGCCCGCAACTGCAATAAAGCCAAAGCCCAGCGAGCGGGTCTGCGCATAAGAAAATCCAACCAAACAGGCCTCGCCAATGGCGTCGCGGTTGTAGCCGGTCAAAATGTGCCAAAGGTCGTGAACATCGCGCAAGCGCCGTCCATACCAGGCAAACGGGTGCTCGCTGTCGATGTCTTTGTCGATGCCCTTTCGGCTTTCTTCGACCAATCCTTGCGCCGAAATATTCTCGCGCGTTGTAAACTCGAGATAGGCCCGTCCGACACTGCCGTCCGGCATGCGCTCCAGGAACGCGCGATCCGACAAAACCTCGGCCAGTTCGTGGCCGCGGTACGCGATGGCACCGCCCGCCGGCGTCGACAACAACTTCGCATAACCGTTCGGCACCGACCGCCCGCTCAAGGAGCGCATAATCTCAAAAACCTGCGCGGTATCTTCTTTGTCTTTGAACAGTCGCATCAGCGCACGAAACGCCTTCACCGGTTGAAGCCGGAAGGGTTCGTTTGCGAATTGGTTCACATCCTGGCCAGTTTCGGTTTTGTAGATTTCAGTTACCGTCATGGGTCAAAGCTCCTGGGTCTCGCGGCATTATAACTGACAAATTGTCATTTTGCTCGAACTTTCAAGCCCCCTCAACCCTGCGGCAAAGGCTCACCGAACAATTTAGCTGTTGCAAAAACATCATCAACCCGTGGCAATCGCGCCTCATTCCCCAAATGCTGCACGCCATACGCCGACGCCGCCCGCGCGAAGAGGAAGTGAAACTCCCAACCCCGCTCCGGCCAACGCATCTGGGAAAACACATAGGCGCCGTGGAACAGATCACCCGCACCATTGGTATCGACGACCCGGATTTCAGGAACCTGCAGCGCCCCATGGTTTTGAACGCCCGCAGCCCCTTCAAACCACATCAAACCTTTTTCGCCTTGTGTGACCCCGCCGACTTTGCATCCCTTGGCGCGCAGCAAGTTCAATACATCGTCCGGGGTCTCTCCCAGCTGCTCGCAAAAACGATCACTCACGATTGCCACATCGACGAACTGCAGCAGCTCCAAAGTGTTGCTGCGCACCCCGCCACCATCAAGCGAAACCAGGATCCCGCGCTCCCGCGCCAGTTTCGCGTAAGTCAGTGCAGCATCGCTTTGATGCCCATCCAAATGCAAAGTCTTGCAGCCATCCAAATTCAGGCTCGGGAACGGATGCAGATAATGATCGTCGCGGCAACGCACGATCGCACGTTTCCCCTCATGGGGCATGATGAAGGACAAAGACGAGCGCTCGACTTTGCGTCCATGCAGCGGAATGCGATAGGACGACGCCATATCCACAAACATCCGCCCCAGCCAATCGTCCGCCATCGTCGTCAACAGGTCGGGAACGATCCCAAGCTTGGCGCAGGCAAACGCCGCCGTTACGGCATTGCCGCCGAACGCCACCGCATAGTCGCTCGCTACCGTCTTCTCGTCGCCGGTCGGAATCCGGTCGGTGAGAAACGTGATGTCGATATAGCTCTGGCCGATAAAGAGAGCGTGCAAAGGCCACTCCACAAGCACGGGAAATAGGGTGCGCCGCATAACACATCGACGTTCAAGGTGCCAGTGCGCGCCAGCCTTGAGTTGAATTAGTCCCAGAAAACGCACACCATACGCGCGTTCGAGTCGGAAACGTGAGGCAGGTCATGAACGCGTCGCCGCAAGCACCCGATGTCATCACAGCCCTCTACCGCGCCGCCGCCGGAAGCGAGACCTGGCCCAAGGCTTTGCAGTGTCTTGGCGACGCGCTTGGCGGCGCATTCACCCTGATCGGCATTGTCGACAAAACGACTGGCCGCACCAGTTCAATCACCAGCGAACCATTCGGAACCGGCCGCCGCGAGCTTTATCGCGACACCTATTTCGCGATCAACCCCCGCGTCCGCCACTCAGCGGGCTCGCCCGTGGGCGAAGTGTTCTTCGACGCCTCGATTGCGCGTGACAGCGAACTCGCGCGCCATCCCTATTACGGCGAGTACTTGCACGCGCGCGGCCTCTCGCACTTTGTTTCGTCCAATCTCGTCAACGGATCCGCGCGCCGTGTCAATCTATCGGTGCAGCGCTCACCCCGCTCCGGTCATGTCGAAAGCGACGAGGTCGAGGCGCTCAAAAAAATCATGCCACACGCCGTCGCGGCCTTCGAATTGTGGGAGCGCTTGCAAAGCGTTTCCGCCGAGACAAAGCTCATCGCGCAAGCGCTCGAAGCCCTCGACGCCGGCGTCCTGATGCTGGACGAACAGGGACACCTCATCTTCGCCAATCCAGCCGGCGCTGCGTTGCTGACGGCGGGTGGTCCGTTGATCCAGATTGGGGCGACAGTAGGTGCGGCCAACGTCAAGCAGCGCGCCCCGTTGGCTGCGGCGATCACTGCGGCTCGTACATCATCAGGCAATGCCACCGCCTCGACGCCTGAGCGACTGACGTTGGATGCGCCTGACCGTCGGCGCTATGTCGTCAAATTGCGCCCCATGCCCGAGTTCATCCGTCTCGACGAAACGCGCTGGTCAGGCGTGCTCTTGACAGTGGAACCAGTGCGCCCGCTTTCCACAGTCGACGAGTTGCAGCGGTTGCTTGGCCTCACGGCGGCCGAAGCAGCGCTCGCTCTTTCCCTTGCCGACGGCAACCGCCCGCGCGACTACGCCCGCGCGCTCGGCATAAGTGTTAACACCGTGCGCACGCATCTCACCTCGCTGCGCGAAAAGCTGGAAGCAAAAAGCCAGACGCAAATAGTGGCCAAAGTGCTGCAGTCATTGCGCTAAAGGCGCCTGCTACCGCTGACGCTGCGTCTCGAATCATCCGTTCGGATGAGACACGTCCAAACGCGCCGACTTAACCTCAAGGACGAAGCGAATCACTTCGCGCCATTTAAGGGGAACGCGGGATATGCGTAGGACTCTATTTCTTGCGTGCATGGCAGGCGTGGCGTTTGTAACGCTGCCTTCTGATGCCGTCGTCAGCGCTGCTAACGCGCAAGAAAGCACCGGCCTCGAATGGGCCGACGCGCGTATCAAGTGGCAGGGTGACATTGGGCAGCTTATCATTCGCATTCGTGACTACCGCCTCAGGCGCCAGTATTGCAGACGTCCCCATCGCGACAGCAAGGACTTCGACGAGATCGGGCTACAACAGTTGGAAGAAGAACTCGCTCTGCTCATCCGCGAATTTGGCCGCATTCAGGCCGGCACAACTACCGCAACCCGTGGACAATCGGGCGCGAGTTATACGGAAGGCACCTATCCCGAATATCGCGGGCACGAGGTCACCGACGACATGCACTGGAAGCTGTTGCGCCGCGACTACATCACCGACGCACAATCGCGGCTGAAGCAAAAGAAAGACGAACTCGCGCGCGCCCCGGAAGTCTATTGCGGACCGCCTTCGCCGCCAAAGAAAGAGATCGGGGTTGTCAACCCGCCCGTTCAGCCACCACCACCACCACCACCGCCGCCCTCCGTCGATCCCCTTGCAGGTCTGGAGCGTCCAACCTTTGAGGCAGCGAATATCCCGCCGCTCGTTGATTTCTACTGCACGCAAGCCGAAAAAGACGCGGCACTTGCGCAAATTGCAGCCGAAATTGCCAAGCTTCAAGGCCAGATTGCACAGATAGATTCCTACCTGTCGGCGCTCGGCGCGCGACGCTCCGAACTCGCAAGCAAAGGCGTAGAAGCGCACTGGTTGAGTTCGATGGACCACGAGGCCCGCCAGGCACAATCCTTGAAGGATGATCGCCGTACCGTTATCGAAACCCTTAATACCACGCGCGGACTCATCGAATCGACACCGGTGGTCGATTGCACCAAGAAAGTCGGTTACCTACCCAACCTACCCAAGTCGTTCACGGCCGGCATCGAAACCGGCTACGGCGATCTGACGATCCCCAGGAAGCCCTATCTCTCGCTCGAGTTCGGCGGCAATCAATATCTCGGCGTCGTCGATCATGAACGCGTGGCTTTGGTCGCCACGATGCTGCTCTCGCTCACCCACGAGTTCGATTGTGATCGCCTGCCAAATATCAGTTTCGGCATCCCCCGCCATATGCGCTGGATGTCATCGGCCGAACTCTTCGGCTACGACTACAGCGTCTACTCAAGCAACGGTTCGATCAACACCACGAACGAAGGCGTTGGCATACCTGGCACCGGCGATCCTTGGGCGAATTTCCCTGCAGGCGTGTTCCTGGCCGACCCGGATTTCAACGATGTGACTGACATCAACTACAGCCACAAGTCGGAGCTCGACGGCCTATCGCTCGGGTTCGGTCAGAAATCGTACTACACCGGCTGGACCTCGACGCTGGGGCTTGGCCTGTCATACACGCGCCTTGAAACGTCAGATACGCTGACCGGAAGCGTCGACGGCTTCCTAACCGATTTTGGCTACAACACCGATATCGAAACACGCAACTTCGGGCTGTTCGTTCAAGGCGGCGCCGAAATCGCCATCGACGACTACTGGGACACGGCTCTACGCTACGCCGGTGAGTTCTCAGGCTTCAGGATCGCAGTCGATGCCAAAGCCGGCGTGAACGTCCTCGACGCGCAAGGCGCCGACAGCCTCTACCTCAGCGGGTTCATCACCGACACGCAGCGCGTCAGCGTCTCCAAGGACGACACGACGTTTGGCTATCAACTGGGAGCCGCGTTGAAATATACGCCGCCGGGCGCGCGAGCTTTGGAGCTCTCCTTTGGTACCCAATACGGCGAATCCGACATTCACCCGGTTGTCAATCGTTCGGGCCAAACGGATGAGAAATCGCAGATCGAATTCGAAACGCAGGAGAGGTTCCAGGCCTTCTTCGGCTTGAGACTGAGGTATTGAGGATCGTCACGCCGGCAACGTAACCCGATAGACCAGGACCAAATTGTCATGCTCGAAGCCGCCGTCATAGGCGCCGTCGGGCATGAAGCCGTTCATAGTGCGAAAATCGTTGTCGTTGCCCACAAATAGCAATCGCTCACGCGGCCGTTTGGCATTCAGCACCGGCGATAAAACCAACGACTCCCATTTCGCAGAAAGCAATTGATGCCCTTGCGTCGCAGCGCGCGCCGATAAACCAACGCGATTGAGCTCGCTCTCATCAGCAATGTCTAGAAACGGTGTAAGCATGACAGGAACTATTTCCGGTTCCAGTTTGCCATCGGGCGCAACAGACTTGACTTTGTGCTCGTACTTGGAACCGGCAAGATTTGTCGCGCCAGCCAACGACCCGATCATCACCTTCTTGAACGCAATCGGTTTCCCGCGGTGACGCTCCTTGGCGCCAAAGCCGCGATTGTCACGCGCTAAAATCAAAACGCGCGCGTCATCGAGCACCACAATTTCGTTGGCCTCGGCCGGGCGGTTCTCGTCTCCATAAGGCGGCAACGCGACGACATAATGTGCCACCGGTTCTCGTGGAAAATCCTGACCCGCAACATCAAACACCAGCAGCCGCGTATACCGCCAACTTGTCTGCGGCCCGTCGCGGTCCTGGCGCAACGGACTTTGCAGCAGCGCATAAAGTTTCCGCCCATCCGGTGACAGTGAAAGTCCCTCGAACCCATCATTCGGCATCCGCCCACGCTGAACGTCCGTGCCGTCCGCCGAAGAAAAGCAGACCGTGCCGTCAACATGAGGCACAAAGGCGCCGGGAGGCGGGATCACGCCGGTCATCTTCCCGTCCGGCGAGAAGCCATAAATAGCGCAGGCAAACTCGTCGCTGACGAACAGCCGTCCATCAGCGGCAACCGCCAGCCCTTCGCTATCTATTGAAATGCGGCCGGCCCCGGCGCCGCTTTTGGGGCTGGGTACGCGCGCGCCCTGATGTTTGATCCAGTGGTCCTGCGGGTCGATGCCCGTCGTCAGCGCACCGTTCCCATCGCGCAAATATCGGGAGCCCGCCAATGACAGGCTGAAGGTGCCATCCTTCAATGCAAACGCTATCCGGTGAACCCGCGAAGCATAATCGCTGAACTTGCCCTGCTCTGGAACGTTGAACCCCCTGTCCGGCAGCGCCAGGAAGACCCCGGACACGCCGTCACCCTTTGCATCCCATGAGCCTGGTTCCAGCGCCAAACCAGAAAACGAGCCCAACGTGTCACCCATGAGGTCGCGCGTTGCCGCCGGAATCCGGCCCAACCCGATAAGGCGATAGGCCTTGTCCTGATTATCCATATCGATTTGACCCTTGACGCCAGCCGCAATGATGCGCGTCTATTCTACCTGCCATAATGACAAATGAGGGGTAAGGCATGAAACGGCAGTTCACGCTGGCAATGTCGCTTGCAGTATTGCTCGCATTGCCAGTGTCGGCCCAAACGCCGCCCCCCAAACCCCCGTCAGCAATGCCAGAGGCTGCAACCACGCCGTCGCCCGATCGGCCGCCTTTGACCATGCAACCCGTGCCAAACGATCCTGAACCACCCAAGCCTAAACCAGGCAAACTGCCGGATCCTATAGACGCCGCGGAAGATGACGAAGGCACAATGCAGCGCAAACCGCCGTCGCACCGCTGTTTCGTGCGGGACATCATGGCGTTCTATGACCGCACCCATGTGCGCTGTTACAATCGCGCTCGCAACAAATTCAATTTTTTCGCCGTCGATACCGGCCAACCGGTTGCCGAGACGGTGTTGCTCAAAGCCTGGCGCAGTATGCGCTCCGGCAAGCCGTTGACGATCACCTACGCGCCGTCCAGCGACGTCAATCCCGTCAACTGCGCCAAATCCGATTGCCGCAGACTGTTGGATGTCCTGAACTAAAAATCGCAGGCGATGCCTTTGATTTCCCAGTCGCCATAGCGCACAGGATCGAGTCCCTTGCGGCCGCCGATCTCCTTGGCGCACGCGCCGGGCGCTTTCGATTGCTCCGCCCTTCGGGCTTCAGCCTCTGCCAGCGCTCGCTGCGCTGCAGCAGTAATCCGCGCCGCTATTTCCGTGTCTGTCGCCATGAGTCCTGTGTCCCTGCTGCCGCATCTTACAGCGATAGTGTGCGTTGACCATCTTCCCCGCGCGACGGCGCCATTTCAACCCGATAGGCTTTAAACGGGGAAAATGGGGGCAGAGATGTTGAATCGCATCGCGATTTTATTGGCGATCGCTGTGGTGTGGCCACTCTCGCTCAGTATTGCAACCGCCGCAGACTTCGATGCCCAAGCCGCCACTGAAGCCTACTTGGCCACCATTGGAGGCGCGGCGCGTGCAAAGTCTGATGCCTATTTCGAAGGCGGTTACTGGCTAATTCTTTGGGACGGCCTCTACGCTATGGCCGTGGCCCTGATCCTGCTGTTCACGCGGGCCTCAGCTGGCATGCGCGATCTGGCGGAATCGATAACCACAAGGATCTGGCTGCAGACTTTTATTTTTGCCGCACTGATCATCTTCGTAACTACAGTCATGACATTTCCCTACACGCTCCAGGTAGGGTTCTATCGCGAACACGAATACGGTTTGTCCAATCTGACCATGATGGCGTGGTTGACCGAGTTTGCCATCGGTATGGCCATCAACGTGATCATGAGCAGTATTTTTCTGGTGGGCCTTTACGCGGTCATCCGCCGCACCGGTGAAGCGTGGTGGCTGTGGGGCGCGGGCGTTGTCACGCTCTTCATCATGTTCAGCGCGACGATCGCGCCGGTTTTTATCGCGCCATTGTTCAATGACTACAAACCCATGCGCGAAGGCGAACTCAAGCAGCAAATCCTGTCGATTGCGCGCGCCAACGGTGTGCCAGCCGATGACGTGGTCGAATTTAACGCCTCCAAGCAACACAAGCGCATCAGCGCCAATGTCTCGGGCTTCATGGGCACGACCCGCATCTCGCTCAACGACAATCTGCTCAATCGCGCGTCCCCGTCTGAAGTGAAAGCGGTAATGGCCCACGAAATCGGCCATTATGCTTTGGGCCACATTTACGAAATGATCATTGCACTCTCCGTGCTGGCAGCGCTTGCCTTTCTGCTGACCGATTGGGGTTTTTATATGCTCCACGGCGCATTCGGATCCTGGTGGGGTGTGCGGGACATTTCCGACCCTGCAGGACTGCCGGTTATTGTGTTGCTCCTTTCACTCTTCGGCATGCTTGCAACGCCGCTGACCAACTCCATCGTCCGCACCAACGAGGCCGAAGCAGATATCTTTGGCCTCAACGCGGCCCGCGAACCCGACGGCTTTGCCACAACCGCGCTCAAACTTGCCGAATACCGTAAACTCGACCCCACTCCGTGGGAGGAGTTTGTCTTCTACGATCACCCCTCCGGCCGTTCTCGAATTTCCATGGCCATGCGCTGGAAGGCTGAGCACCGCAAGGAATTGCCGTTTCCCGTAGATTCCGACCCTTTAGTCGCTGAACCGCCGCCGACGCCCGCCTCATGGGGCAATCCGGGCGAATAGAGTTGCTTGAAGGAAAGGCATTTCGCACCTAAGTCTACGCCCCCGGCAATTTTTCAGGCGCGCATACCCCTATGAATTGGACCAAGACCGCAATCCTCCTTGCGTTCATGACCGCAATGTTTGTGACCGTCGGTGGACTGATCGGCGGCAGCAGCGGTATGGTGATCGCCTTCATGTTGGCCTTGGCGATGAACGCATTCGCATATTGGAACTCCGACAAGATGGTTCTGCGCATGTATGGCGCGCAGGAAGTCGGCGCCAGTCAGGAAGCAGAACTGTTTGGCCTGGTGCAAGAGCTTGCAAGGCGCGCCCAGCTGCCAATGCCCAAAGTTTACACTATTCAAAACGATCAACCCAACGCGTTCGCCACCGGACGTGACCCCCAACATAGTGCCGTCGCCGTAACAACCGGTCTGCTGGCCCGCCTCTCGCGCGAAGAATTGGCGGGCGTCCTGGCGCACGAACTTGCGCACATCAAAAATCGCGACACCTTGACGATGACCGTAACCGCCACAATCGCCGGAGCGATTTCCATGCTGGCGAATTTTGCGCTGTTTTTTCGCTCATCGACCGGCGACCGCAACAATGCCATGGGCATGATCGGCACGATCGCACTCGTGATTTTGGCGCCCATTGCCGCTGGCCTTGTCCAAATGGCCATCAGCCGCGCCCGCGAATACGACGCTGACAGGGTAGGGGCTGAAATCGCCGGTCAGCCATTGTGGCTGGCCTCGGCACTGGAGCGCATCCAGTCAGGCGCCTCTCAGATCGTCAATGCCGATGCCGAACGCAATCCGGCCACGGCTCATATGTTTATTATCAATCCGTTGGCCGGTCACGGCATGGACAATTTGTTCACGACCCATCCTTCGACCGAAAATCGCGTCGCGCGCCTGAAAGCAATGGCGCAGGGCATGGATGGTGCGGCCCAGGCTGTGCCACGACGGGGACCGTGGGGCTAATTGAACCAGCGCCCCAAGCAACCGGAAGTTCGCGGACTGGGTGCGCGCGGCGCAGCCTTGGCCACGCTGCAAGCCGTCTTCTTCAACGAGCGCCCGCTTTACGACGCGCTCGAAACCTCGGTCAGCAAAGGCGGCTTGGAAGCGCGTGACACCGCCTTCGCCCGCGCCATCGTCATGATGGTCCTGCGGCGCCTGGGAGAGATTGACGAAATCATCGCGGCCTTCCTGCGTGAACCGCTGCCGGCGCGCTCAGGGCCGGCCGAACTCATTCTGCGCATTGCCTGCGCCGAACTCGTCTTTCTCGAAATTGCCGCACACGCAAGCGTCAGCTCAGCCGTCGAGATGGCAGGGCATGACCATCGCTCGCGCCATTTCAAAGGCCTCATCAATGCTGTCGCGCGCAAAATTGCCAGCGAAGGCAAGGCCATCGCAGCAACGCTCGATGCGGAAAAACTGAATATGCCAGCCTGGGCCTGGGATGCCTGCGTCAACGCCTACGGCGAGGGCGAAACCCGGGCCATGGCCAAGGCGCACGGAACCGAACCACCGCTCGACATCACCGTCAAAAATGACGCGCTGGGCTGGGCGCAAAAACTGCAGGCTCAAATCTTACCCACCGGTACGCTGCGCCGGACCACCGGCGGCAGGGTCGAAGACTTGCCCGGGTATGCAGAAGGTCAGTGGTGGATCCAGGACGCAGCCGCCGCTATTCCCGCGCGTTTGCTGGGCGACGTACAAGGCAAAACCGTTATCGATCTTTGCGCGGCACCAGGCGGCAAGACTGCCCAGCTTGCAGCCGCGGGCGCCACGGTTACCGCCGTCGATCTCGATTTCAATCGCATGCGCCGGGTGATTGCGAATCTCCAGCGTCTGGATCTGAAGGCAGAATTTGAAGTCGCCGATGCGCTGGAGTGGCGTCCGAAAAAACTGGCTGCGGCGGTTCTGCTCGATGCCCCATGCACCGCGACCGGCACAGTCCGCCGCCACCCCGATGTGTTGTGGCGCAAAGATATGTCCGACGTGATGGCGCAAGCAGGCCTTCAAGGCCGCCTGATAGCGGCTGCTGCCGAAATGGTTGAACCCGGCGGTATGCTGATCTATTGCGTTTGCTCTCTCTCCCGGGAAGAAGGCGGAGACGTGGTTGAGAATTTCCTGAAAGACCACCGGAATTTCGCCCGTCAACTGGTCACCGCCGACGAAATCTGGGGCCAGACGCAGTTCATAACCGAAGCCGGCGACCTCAGAACGCAACCCGGTCATTGGCCGGAACTTGGCGGATTGGATGGTTTCTATGCCTGCCGCTTGCGGAGAACTACCTGACATTCGTTGCCAGATTTGCTCCAACCCGCTAAGCCGCACTCTATGCGCAAGACTCCAAAAATCGCCCCCTCGATGTTGGCATCAGACTTTTCCAGGCTCGGCGAAGAAGTCCGCGCCATGCAGCAAGCCGGCGCCGATTACATTCACATCGACGTGATGGACGGCCACTTTGTTCCCAACATCTCGATTGGCCCGCAGATGGTCAAAGCGCTGAGGCCGCACACAAAATTGCCCCTCGACGTGCATCTGATGATTTCACCCGTCGATCCGTTCATCAAGGAATTTGCAGACGCGGGGGCCGATATCATCACGGTGCACCCGGAAGCTGGCCCCCACATTCACCGGACGCTCCAACTCATCAGAGCCGCAGGAAAAAAAGCTGGAGTGGCATTAAATCCGGGCTCACCCGTTTCGCTAATCGAGCCTATCTTGGCCGACATCGACCTGATTCTCGTGATGACAGTAAACCCGGGTTTCGGTGGGCAGAGCTTTATCGACTCACAGCGTGCAAAAATGCGGGAACTCCGCGCACTCATTGACCGGTCGGGCAAAGCCATCGAATTGGAGGTCGATGGAGGTATCAATGGGCAAACCGCTGCCCTTGCAGTCGAAGCAGGAGCCGACGTCCTCGTCGCTGGAACGGCCGCGTTTGAAGGCGGCCCTGAGCGCTATCGCGACAACATCGCCAAGCTCCGCGGCGGTTAACGACGCAACGCCGGTTTACAAATTGAATCTCAGAACCCACGCAAAAGAATTGGCGAGCGGCGCAGTAACTTCACTGGGCGCGAGTGCCGCGCGCCTTGTTTACAAATCCAGGTTTTGGCAGCGCTCGCTCAATGGCCCAGCCCCCGATCGCTTGCTGGTGAACCCACGCAACTTTCATCCAAAAAGCTTGGGCGAAGCCGAGCTCATGCTCATGGGCCGCTTTCGTTTACCCGGTGGCGAAGTGGCGGCGCGCGATGGCTCGCCGTTCCTTGCCCAGTCGCCCAGCGATCTGTGGTCCGAAAGCCTGCACAGTTTCCATTGGCTCCGGCATTTCGATGCGGCAGGGTCGGAACCGTTTCAGGATCATCTGCGCCAGTTGATCGCGCATTGGTCGCGAAACTATGGCGATTGGAACGAAATCGCCTGGCGTCCCCACATCATCGCCCGCCGCCTGATGACCTGGGCAAGCTTCGGACGTCTCATTCTGTCAAATGCCGATGTGCTGTTCCGCTCCCGCATCTTGCTGTCGATGGCACGCCAGGCCAGACATCTTTCCAAGACCGCACGGCTGGCGCCCCAAGGATTGCCACGCCTGACCGCAGCAATTGGCCTCGTGCAATCCGGGGTCTGTTTGCCCGACGGCGAATTTCGCGTCGCCAAAGGCCAGCACATTCTTGCCGAAGAACTCGCAACTCAAATCCTGCAAGACGGCGGACACATCTCGCGAAACCCTGAAAGCGTCCTGGAAGTGGCCAGTGACCTCCTGTCCTTGGTCGACGCGATGGTTCAGCGCGACTTGATCATCCCTGTCACGATCATGCGCGCCCTGGATCGCATGATGCCGATGATCAGGTTCATGCAGCACGGTGACGGGCGCCTCGCCATTTTTAACGGCAGCACCGAAAGCGTCGACGGCTGGGCCGAAACGCTGCTCGCCCGCGACACCGGCCGCAAGCGGCCCGTCCTGCACGCAACCCAATCCGGGTATCAGCGTATCAGTTGCGGTGCGACGCTGCTGATCGCAGACACCGGCATCGCCCCGCCGCCGGCATTGTCGCTACGCGCCCACTCAAGCGCCCTGGCATTCGAGCTCAGCGCCGGGCCTGAGCGCATTATCGTCAATTGCGGCGTCTCTCAAACGAAAGGCGGCGAGTGGCAATCGGCGATGCGTGCGACAGCCGCGCATTCCACGCTGACCCTCGCCGACGCCTCGTCAGCCCATATCGTAGCCGGAGACTTGGCCCTGAACCTGTTGGGCCCGCGCCTGATTGACGGGCCATCGCGGATCGAAGCAAAGAACCGCGAATCCGAAGATGGCATTTATTTGGACATGAGCCACGATGGCTATTGCCCGGTATTTGAACGCGTGCACGAGCGGCGGATATTTGTCTCCCATGACGGCGGCGACATTCGCGGCGAAGATCGCTTGGTCCCACAAGGCACACAGTCAACGTCGTACGGTTTCGCCGTTCGCTTTCACCTGCATCCCTCCGTGAAAGTCCTGCGCGCCGGAAAAGGCGTCGTCCTCACTCTGCCAAGCGGGGCGACCTGGCGCTTTGGCACAGACGGCGCCCTTGACATCGCCGAAAGCGTCTATTTGGGACAAGCCAACCAGGTGCGAAAATCACAGCAAATTGTGCTGGCAGGCCATTCGGCGAGCGAACCCGTCTCCGTCAAATGGGCACTGAAAAAAGCCACCAGCAGCGACGTTGACCCGTCTGTGCATTGAGACATCGTCTCACTTGGACGCCAATCACCCGCCATGCTATTGCGCGCCTCAAGTTGATGGGAAAGGCGGCATTGAATGTCATTGTCAAGTTTGCGTCCAGTTCGTCGTGCGCTGTTATCCGTATCTGACAAGACCGGTCTGGTTGAATTCGCCAGGGCGTTGACCGCACTCGGCGTCGAGCTGATCTCGACCGGGGGCACAGCGAAAGCAATCGCAGCCGCCGGCCTCAAAGTCACCGACGTGGCCAGCGTCACCGGTTTCCCGGAAATGATGGATGGCCGCATCAAAACGCTGCACCCGCGCATTCACGGCGGCCTGCTCGCCCTGCGCGACGAACCTTCGCACGCCAAAGCCATGCAGGACCACGGCATCGAAGGCATCGATTTGCTGGTCTGCAATCTCTATCCCTTCGAAGAAACCGTGGCGCGCAAGGCCGCGTTCGACGAAACCGTCGAAAACATCGACATCGGCGGCCCCGCCATGATCCGCGCCGCCGCAAAAAACCACGGCTACGCCGCCGTCATCGTCGACGTCGAAGACTACGCCCCGGTGCTCGCCGAACTCGCCGCCAACAAAGGCGCCCTTACGCTCGACACCCGTAAGTCGCTTGCGGCCAAAGCCTACGCGCGTACTGCTGCCTATGACGCAGCGATCTCGACTTGGTTCGGCCAAGAACTTGCGATGGCGCAAAAGCCCGGGGAGCGCACGCCGCCGCGCCGCTTCGCGCTCGCCGGCCACCTGAAACAAAGCCTGCGCTACGGCGAAAACCCGCACCAGGGCGCTGCGTTCTACACCACCGGCGAACACCGCTTCGGAGTCGCGACCGCAACCCAGGCCGGCGGCAAAGAACTCTCCTTCAACAACATCAACGACACCGACGCGGCCTACGAATGCGTCGCCGAGTTCGATCCCAAAACGACCGCCGCGATCGCGATCATCAAACACGCAAACCCGTGCGGCGTCGCGACGGCATCGACGCTCGCCGAAGCGTACAAACTCGCGCTGCGCTGCGACCCCGTCTCCGCGTTCGGCGGCATCGTCGCCTGCAACCGCAAGCTCGACGGCACGACCGCGACCGAGCTCGCGAAAATCTTCACCGAAGTGATCATTGCCCCCGGCGCGGACGACGAAGCACTCAAAATCTTGACCGCCAAGAAAAACCTGCGCCTCTTGATCGCCCACGGCCTGCCCGATCCCGGGACACCCGGCATGAACCTGCGCACGGTCGCGGGCGGCTTCCTGCTACAATCGCGCGACAATGGCCGCATATCGGAAAATGAATTGAAGGTCGTCACCAAGCGCAAACCCACAGACGGCGAAATCAACGATCTGCTCTTCGCCTTCCGCGTCGCCAAGCACGTGAAATCGAACACAATTGTCTACGCCAAAGACGGCGCTACCATGGGCATCGGTGCCGGCCAGATGAGCCGCATCGATAGTGCCCGCATTGCCGCGTGGAAAGCGCAAGAGGCGGCAAAGGCCTCAGGTCTGCCAGTGTCGCTCGCCAATGGCTCAGTCGTGGCCTCCGACGCCTTCTTCCCCTTTGCCGACGGCCTCATCGCCGCCGCCGATGCAGGTGCCACCGCCATCATCCAGCCCGGCGGCTCAATCCGCGACGACGAAGTCATCGCCGCGGCCGACGAACGCGGCCTCGCCATGGTCTTCACCGGCATGAGACATTTCAGGCATTGATCATTCCACAGCAACCGCCCGTTCGTTCCTCACGAACAGCATAATCACGAACCCGATCCCGAGCAGGCCAAGGATAGACGCAAGCCCAATGGCTTGATTGCCCGACCATTCCGTCGCGCGCGCAACGACAAACGGCGCCAGAAACGCCGTCGCCGTGCCGGACAGCGCGTAAAGCCCAAAGAACTCCGTCATCTTCGACGCCGGCGCAATGCGTGCCAGCATCGTCCGGCTATTGGCGTAAGACGCCGTAATGAAAATCGCGATAATAATCACAATCGCCAAGTAGATGATCTCGGGCCAGCTTTTGAAGAACGGCAGCCCGTGCACCGGCGGTAAAGCCGTATTGTAAGGAATGAAAAACAAGATCGTATCGGGCCCCATCGACAACGACAGCACTAGGCCCACCATCGTCCCTGCGACCGATATCAAAATCCCGCGTTGCGATCCGAATGTCTGGTCAAGCCAGCCGCCAAACACCCCGCCAAACGTCGCAAAGATGCTGAGAATGACCCCGTACACCAGCATGTCCAGCGTCCCCCAAGCAAACGTCGTCGCCGCATAAATGCCGCCGAAGATCAAAATTGCATTGCAACCGTCATTGTAGATCATCCGCCCCACAAGATAAGTCGTGACATTTTTATAGCTCTTCAGGCTTCTCAGCGTACGCACCAGCGAACGCGTGCCGCGCTTCACCGCCTCGACCGGGCCCAGCGTCACGCGCGGTTGATCGGGCGTGAAAAAGAACAACGGCAAACCCAGCAACAAAAACCACAGCGCAAACAGCGGCCCCACCAGCCGCTCCGGTTCGTGCGCCGCTTGATCGACCCCAAACCACGGCGTTGCAGGCACAAACGGCCAGTCAACAACGCCCGGCAGCGAAAAACAGATCAGCATAAACAACAGCAACACGACGCCCGATAAATTACCCAGCGCCAGCCCCAGCCCCGACAATGCGCCCACGCGCTTCTCAGGCACC